>Ga0316613_10000172_pt1 | contig 75733 bp, 71 predicted proteins | sample OWC_soil_day10_C_2_FD_207647 | JGI IMG/M metagenome (GOLD analysis project Ga0316613, IMG submission 207647) | Wetland soil microbial communities from Old Woman Creek delta, Ohio, United States - OWC_soil_day10_CT_b | ecosystem: Environmental > Terrestrial > Soil > Wetlands | place: USA: Ohio...
TCATGGCAGTCCATAGTGATTGCCTCCTCTTTGGTGATGGTTGTCTGGAAACTCCATTCTACCAAATGAGGAAAAGTCACTATGGACTTTTTTCTCAGGTGTTCAACTTCATTTTACAATCGGCCAAGAATTTTTATTTTTCTATAGAGATAAATAGGAAAAAATGATTTTCGCCTACTTTGCCTACTTTTCCCGGAAATTACCATGTGGAAGCCCTGTTAAAATCTAATAACCTGATACCCTTAAATCTCATAAAACCGCTGGATGTATAATCTCTATATTCCCGCTCTTTAAGACGTTTGTTAAATATGCGCTGGCTCAAAGCTTTTTCCCCATTTTTTGTGGCCCACTCGATAAAACATTCATGCATTTCTTTGGCTGAAGCTGATGCATCCGCACTAATAAAACAACATTCGGTAATAAAGTTTTGTACCACGTCTTCTTCTCTTCGATATTCGGCTCCCGCTCTCTTTATGGCGTCCGGTGCTTGTAAGCCTTCCCGCTGCCATTCCGCAAAGCCTGCAACACACCATGCGAAGATCTCGGGGAGTTCTTGGCGTAACGTTTCATCTAACCGTTTATCTTCTCGCCCCTCAAAGCTGACTTCAAAAGGGATCAATCTAAGCCGAGACCAAATTGAGTTAGATGTTTCTCGAATCACCGGCTTGTTGTTGGTAGACATTAGAATTTTATGGGTTGGTTTGAATTGAAAAAACTCCGCTCTCAAAAATCTACCTGTTAGCATATCCCCCCCCGTCAACGATTTTATAACGGCCTCATCTAAACGCTCCTTCGTTGGATTCCTGCGCAATGACTAAGCGCTTACCTGCCATAGCCGCAATATCATTGGGAATACCACCACCGTTTTTAGGTTCGAATGTTGAAAAAGGTAATACGCACATTAGCTCCCCCAATATTTCCTGCAACATTCCTATAAACACGCCTTTACCGTTCCGTCCCTTGGAGCCATAAAGTATATGTAGCATATGTTCACTGGTATCTCCTGATAAACAGAGTCCTGCCAGCTTCCATAAATACTTCATGACTTCTACATTGCCATCGGTCACTTCGCACAAAAACTGAACCCATCTCATGGCTTGTCCGATTTGATAGGGTTTGTATTCGAACGGCAATATGTGGGTGATCTTATGCTCCTTGTTATGTGGCAGTAACTCGCCGCTGGTCAAATCTATGGTTCCATTTAAGCAATTCACATAGTATTTATTCTGGTCCATCTCGCTAATGGATATGGGCACACTAGGCTGTACCTTAGCTAACTCAACCATGTTTAATAGTTTTGTTCGGCTCTCGCTAGACTTAGCCCAGGCTAAGCAGGCTTCTATCGACTTGGGCTCTTTTAAATGCTGTATATCTTCCTTAATAGCTCTAACGGCTTTGAATGCCATGCGGTCGATTTCACCAGTTACGTCTTTCAACCATCGTTTGCCATCCCAGACTAAAAAGAGTTTGAGTTCCGGACAGTATCGAATGTTAGTGCCATGATAATAGATGAAGCGTTCTGCATTACCTAAGTCAGTAAACGGAAAAAATTTATACTTGCTTGGCGAATCAAGCGGTTCTACAGCACTCCCGTGTTGAGCTGTTGTCCCCCTATTCAGAGGTATATCGCTAAACACATTGTTACAACCGTTAATTGCTTTTTGAAGTGTCCACGTTCTATAATCTTCACGCTCCCATTTTTGCCGGTACAACCCGGATTGTCTAAAGAGCGCATCCATTCTCGCCGCGTCACAGCCTGTCCAGAAAGCCAGCATATTGCACAAGGCGAGATCAGCTGCTGAGTCGTCGCCGCTATATTTCGAAGTATCACCATTGAATAACGCCTGGAAATCCTGACCCTGTTTTGATTGCAGTATTTTATGAATGAGGTCGGCGTCAGATAAGAACATACCTGATTGTGGACGTTCTACTGGTGCGAGTTTCGGTTCCGGGCGGGAAAAGTATTTTTTGTAAAAGGTGTCTAGCTCGCTCTGGCAAGGCCGAATCATACAAGAAGCTCCCGGTAACATATTGCCAGTTACCGTAAAATACCTATCACGGTCATACACTTCCACACCCAGTTCTTTGATTTTATGTCGTGCATTATCCGGCAAACGTCCGCCTACTAAGATATGTATTCCCGTACCGCTTGGGCTGATCTCGACATAGCTATTAGGGAACATTTCTATAATTTCCATGGCTAATTCGCTGAATTGGCCGGTTTCTGGATTTCTACACTGATCCAGATCAATTCCCGTTACACCGGAAAGCCGCTCACTGGTTCCAAACTCAAAACCGATTCCTAAACCATATATAGTAGCATAGCTTATGGCTGTGGCGAAGTCTGCCCAGGTAGCGGCGTCATTTGCTTTCGCCGATCGCCCCGTTTTAGGATCAATGGGTATTTTATCTTCAATGGAACAAACCCAGTTCGAGAATGTTTTCAGTTCGTCTGGGATTGTTTTTGTTATGAAGCGCAAATTTTTCACCACCTTTCCGGGTTAGCTGAGATGAACATTGCTCTTCAATCATGCATCCGTCGTATTTCTGTCGCTACATGATTTTTATCCTTCGCTAACCTATCAATAAGCGTCAGCACTTCCGCTTTCTTTTTCTCTGGCAATTCAAAACGAAGCAACCTCGAAAAATTGCCATCGTTCATACCTAACTTAGCTGCCACTTCATATAAATATACGCCTGACTTATAAGCATGACTGCGAATAACCAAATTTGCTTTTTTCATTTTTTCCTCCCATAAAAATAGCGGCCTCACTTGGCCGCTTTATTTTTTCTCTCAATATTTTTTAACGCTTTTTGTGCTGTCGGATCTTTTTGCCGTCTGCCATATAAACCAGACACACATAGATTTTCTTCCGCACAAATTAGCTGCTTTTCTATCTCTAAATCAGCCACCTTCATAATCCGATCCAATCTTCTCCATTCCCGTCGTTTACGATTGCTGCGTGTCATCAACCCATTCCTCCTCAATATTCCCAAAGTGCAGTTTTTCAACCTCTTGACAGGAATATATTGACAGTATTAAATTGTTGTTATAAACTAATGATATACAACAATTCAATCATTAGCCTATCTGTTTTCAGTATACAACAACAAAGCTAATGTTTCAATGCCAATCAATCATTAGCCGCCATTAAAAAACCATTAGTTATAAAGGACGTGAAGTTTGTGAATCCATTAGAAATTGCTTTTTTTGTGCAATACAAATGTGACGATGGTTATGAGATAGTCAATACCGAAAAATCAGAGTTAGCAAACCATATAGCGCACAACAAAGAAGCTTATGCTTCAATGGGCGGCGAATCCATTGTTTGTAGAGGTAACTCGCGTTCTTCACAAAAAAATCTAATAGAAAAGCATACTAAGCTTTTTACCGAATTTGCTAATCTTGGAAACAAAAAAGAAAATATCATTTGTTTTGCCAATAAATACGGCTTGCTCCTGCCTCCGGAATCTTTTATATTTCCGGCTGGTACCAAAATTAAAGATGACAATTATACGCCTGGCGAGAAGCTTTCCTTTTGGACACAGCAAATCAGACTCATGTTTACTGCTTTACAGGCGTGGCAATGGTTCAAAAATGGCGATATCAATATGTTAAGAAACATTATTACTCAAGAAGGCTACTTAAAATACCGGTTTGATTTCTCAGATTATACCCAAGAATTTCGGATACATGAATGCCAACTACAAGAGCAAGATAATGAATTGCTATATAATCAACTATTATCTGGCGATGTCCTATTGCAAACAAAATTCTTTGTTCAACAGATAATTAATAAACAATTAGAAGCTTTTCCTATTAAGCCTTCTCTTGTCTTCGATAATAAAAATAATCTTAACCAACATTTCCGTCCATCTTCGTTAATTTCTCTTATGTGGTTTCAATTTTTCCGCTATGTCACAGGACAACAAAAAATTAAGCAATGCCCCATATGTAAAGCTTGGTATGATGTTAGCGATGATAGCGCAGAGACAAGATGGAATAGTCGATGCCCTATATGTGCAAATAGGCTGCGTGTTCAAAAAGCAAGCATAAAAAAAAGGTATCTTTCGGGGATATCTATTGATGAAATTATAAAGAGCACAAAAAAAACAAGCCCTGATATTATTAAAGAATGGGTTCAGGAATGGGGAGCTGATAAAAATACCCAACAAGATTAAAATCCGCAAAACGGTTATCTATTTTATTGACGCAAAACAGCAAAACCAAATAATAGAAATATAACCACGAAAAGTCAGGGGAAAAATCCCCTGACTTTTATATTTATCTTCCTTATTGTATCGTCCAATCGCCCTACTAATAGTCCAGCGAACATCATCGAATCCTCTTGACTACTCGGAACGCTAGTCTTTATACTACTACCTGACACAAGTAGCATTATTGACCATATGTAACGGTTACGCACGAAACAAGCTATTTTTTCATTATCAATAGACCGAATACTAAAGGGAGATGACGGAATGACAACCTCTATTCTGAGTTTAGTGACTAATGCCTTGGAGCTCGAACAAAAATACTTAGCCTTAGAAGAGGTATCTAGTGAATACTTTTATGCGCAGCAAAATGCCCAACAGCTAAAAGAAGAAATCCTGAATTTTCTGCCGCCAGATAAGAAGAAAACGTTGACTCTACTTGAGGAGAAGTATACCGCTATGTTTTCCGCGGGCACCAGCGTCTACTACCGTCAAGGTTTTGTAGATGCAATACGACTTCTCACTGAATCTTTAACCTGGGGACCTAACAGAGGTTGACAAATTTGCGAGAATTCTTCCCAAAAGCCCAAACATTTAACCCAGGTAGTTGCGTATTCGGTAAATGTGAGCAAAATGGCCTATTTGTAATGAATACGCCTAATCCTGGACCTGGAGGCAGCAGCCAACACTAGTTCTTTAAAATGCACCTTAGACTGTGTTTTATCATACCTTTTGTGAGCATGACTTTACCTAAGTGCTTCTGATATTCACATCATACTATCAGTGGCATTTTTTTTGCAATACGTCAATTGTTACATAACGCAAGACTGCCCCCGAATTATACGTTCCTGAATAATTGGGTTTCCTTGAATAAACGTTGACAAAGTCCTTCCCCTCAAGTCTCTCTTACAAGACCAGGTCTTTTATATGTTTGGCCACCCAACTTTAGAGGTTCGTCACTGGACGCCAATGCTCTCACTTCAATTGGGAACGGAATATTAGTCCAGCGATTCCCATAATAGCATCAAAAATGAACACCCATTATTCACAGCTTTTAACTACTATTCTCTTTATGGAAGAAACGTCTTAATAATGTCCATATAATTATAACTAGATGATTGAACATGCAAGTAATTCCGTATTCTGTTCAACGGAGGCTTTTCTGAAAGCTCCAGAGATGTTAGAAAATATAAGGTATTGAAAGAAAGTAAAATAGTGTTAAAAACAACATTATGAAAATAGTCACTATCACCATGAACATAATTATCTTTAATCCGGTCCCAAATATCGTTAATCTTCTTCATGGTAGTTGTGATTTTTTGCAAAGACTCACGAATGTCGCTTTCAGGAGAATCAAAACGATATTTTAAACACATTCCCAATATATTATGACATATCACGGCCTCACTTACTATTCCAAAATTATATGGAGTTAATGAAAGACGGTAAAACTGTGGTGCTTCAGGAATTTTAATGGCATGGTTTGAACAAATAGTTCCTTTTAGTATTTCTTTATTACTAGCCTCAGGTGGATATAGTTTAAAACATTTCTCTAATCTAATTGCTGCTTCACAGCGATAAGCTTGTAATGCACTATCTAAAAATGCCTGCGATAAATCAACCAGCAATTTCCCAACATGTCCAGCCCGTGCTTTTCTTGTTAGCGACTTGCGCTTACACTCCAAAATAATTACATCTTTATCCTGAATTAAGATCCCATCAGTTTCATAAACAACATTATCTAATATATATTTACCGCTATAAACCGAACATTTAAAATTTCGCTCAAACCAAGTTCGTATAAAAGATTCGAAATTAAATCCAATACGTGAATCATATTTAGCAATATCAGCCAGTTCCTCAAACAGGCCAAATGAAGAAAGAGGAAGTAGTGGAAAGTATATCTCTTTATTTTTATTACGAGAAGAGCAAAAAAGATACTTCGAATCTAAATCTATATGTTCCATTTGATGCGGTTCAAAGTATAACTTATTGATCGGTTCAGAACAAACAAACCTATTGTAAAAGCCTTTAATTTGTCTCGCGGATAATTCCGGCAAATAAGATTGAACAATAGCGATAAACTCACCCCGACTTAACTTAAAACTAGATAAATATTTATTACTCTCACAAACATTACAAAACCATGTGGTTATTGCTTCATGAATCGATAGTATAGTATTAAGTGAAAGATAAGTTTCTTCCTTAATAAGCGTATCAAAATTATTAAAGCAGCCAGCTACAAGCTCTCGAATTGCATGCGGATGATATTGTTGATCTGTTACAATTGCGCCTATTAGCATCATTTTGTGTAAATCATTTATGGGTTCATTGCTCATAGACATATACTGGAATTGACTATGTATAAAAGGATCATATGAAGATACGATTATATCTGCCAAATCAAATATTTCAGAAAGAAGCGCTTTATTTATAATGTTGCTCGGGACAGAATTAGAAGCTAATTTTGCACTAAGATTCAGTAAATACTTTCGAATATGATTGCCATTTTTAGGTGAAGAAAATAGACCAAGTTTCGGGTCATATGACTCATAGTACATAGAATAAACAATAAACATTACATATTCCGGGTTAGCCTTTAAAATAGTTTGTTCGAGCTCTGTTATTAATAAATCTATATACTGACTACTGTTCTTGACTTTACCATGGCGAAGCTTGCAGTCGGGGTATCTCAGCTTTATTCTGTGTGTTATGTTTGCTTCAAGTAGCTCCTGCCTATAAATTTGTTTATAATTTCGAGGTGTTTTAGTGAAATAACCAGTCAATATACAGTATTGACTGGCAAGAAAACATACTTTCTTAATACGATCTAGCTGGCGCCCATGTAAATGGCTTCGCTGCTGTTTAACATCTATCTTCCTACAACAACCTTCTATGCAACTCAGAATAGCTAATGGCTCAGAAATATCTTTTTTCTCCGAAATGTAACTGAAAAATGCATCCACCTTGAGGATAGTAATAATTTTTCTAATCATTGTAATATTATACGACTGCAGCAAATTGATAATTTCATTTCTAATATAATCGGTAATTTCTTTATTGGAATAGCCATTAGAATTTGCGGCTTCTATTCCATAGTAAGCATATGAATTCTGCAAATCGTTATGTTGATTCTTAAAAACTTTTGCTTGTTGATTAGAAGCATAAATGATATCAAAAAATTTCATTCAAAGAAGACCTCTTCACTGAATATTGTATTTAAACTCAACTACTACTTTTAATCTGCCTCAATCACAGGAATCGAAGTTGCCAATAATCGAAAATAGCCAGCAGTTTCCCAAGCCTTATGGCTTCCAATAACATATAGGCGCCGTTTAGCACGAGTCACAGCAACATTAAGTAAATTAGGTGATCCTCCCGCCCATCGGCGTGCGCCACTGGAAGAATCCAGTGGTGCCCCGAGGACAAAAACTACCGTATCAGCTTCTTTTCCTTGAAAGGTGTGAACAGTACCAATGTGCTCATTTGTCCATTCCCACGCTGACGGTAGCAGTTTTTTGGCAATTCGACTATTTTTTCGAATCATCTGGCGAAGTTCGGAAGCAACTATCCGAAATGGTGTAATAAAGAACACATCTGGATCTTTAATTCCAGATTCAAATAGCTTCTCCAGTATTCTTACTGCAATTACCCCTTCATCACTTGACCACTTACCATTAGCGTTTCCAATAACATTGATCCATTTACTAGACCCTAAGACCTCTCCAATCGTAGATCTCTCGTTTGGTGTCGTAGAAACCATCAGTCCATTGTATGCAATATGGTTTGAGATATTAAACATGGGCTTCTGGCAACGACGATGCACCCGTAAAGGAGAACCTACCCAAATCTCACCATCTTCCGAAAGAATTGTAGTACCAAACCAACTCGTTCTATCCGCAAGAATTTGCGCGGACACGTACGGTGCCGCCCATTGATCTTTTTGCATACTGAATTGTGAAAAAATAGCATTAATAAGCTTCGGTGGTATAGGGACAACTGGCTCAATCTGTAAAGGATCTCCAATAACAATCGCCCGTTTTGCACGCCATAACGCACCTATCGTTGCTTGTGGTGCTACCTGTCCAGCTTCATCAATAAGTAACCAGCCCAACTGCTCCTTGCCTAACTTACCAAAAAGTCTTGAAACGGAAGCAAAAGTAGTAGATAAAACGGGCACGACCATAAATAAGCTTGCCCACAAAGATCTTCTTGCAGCTTCTTGTTTGTCAGTTAACGTCCGCCCTCGTATTAATTCTAGGGCCCCACGTATATTATGACGTATAACTCTTGCTGCCCCATCAATAAAAGCTCGATGAAGTTCAAATGCCGCGACAAATAATTCATCTCGTGCGTCTTGAAACTCCGAAAAAATCCACGGTGAAGAAGTCTGCATTTGAGTATCATCTTGTAGCCAAAAAGATTCATCAGCAAAATTCTCTCCCATAAGGGTCTGTCCCTCAACAATCAGAGCTAGAGTACTCTCAACTTGCCGATCTACCTGATTTTTTTCATTTTCGGCAATAGCAAGCTGCTCTTTAGCGACTGAGTATGCGGTTTCCAAACTTTCTACTGCCTGGGACGCTGCATTTAGCTCGCCTCGTAGCTTATTAACTTCATCAATAATAAATACCATACGTTCGTGCCATTCCTTATAGGTACGTGGTTGAAATATCCGGCTGAGAAAACCTGGCTTGATACGTTCAATTACAATCCTATCTTCGACCAGTTTTCGTTCATTATTTGAGATTCTTTTATACAGAGTATTACTATTATTTAGCTTTTCTTCAACAAAGGCGAGGTTCTGTTTCGCAGCATCCAGTGTCCCCTTCAACGCCTCTGCACGTCTTACCAATTCATCCTTGCGTTGGACCGCTTCATAGTACTCCTGTGCCTTACTACGTAGATTCTGAACCTTTTTTACCTTTTCCGTAAAGCGCTTGCGGATTACACGCCAGCGTTCTAAAGCCTCGATTTCGTTACATGGAGGATTTTCCATTTTTACTACTTCCGGAATAGAATCTTCATCAATTTGATTAGCTAATACTTTGCCACCTATAATCGCATTTAGATATTGCGCCATTCCGCGCTGTTTGTCCCACCAAAAAGCTTTTAGAAAAGCAGCCCGATTCGCCGCATTACCTAGAACAGCAGCTGAAAGACCCCAAGTAGCACCATTAACGACTTCTTTCTCACCCGCTGCAACTGCATCAGAAATCGTTTGAAAATACCGTATCGGCGAGCTAAAATCATTGGCGATAGCATTTGAGGATGGAATTTCGCGACTTATATTTTCAACGGCCTTATTATTTGATGAAGCTACAACAATCTCATGTCCGAGAAGTTTATCATTCAATTGATACAAATGCGAAAAAGCTTGTCCCGTCTTCATGGTAGCAATATGTTTAAATGCCATTTCAGGCTTTTCAAACTGCGACATTGCAATAGCCCGATCTAATACGACCTTCGCCACAATATCGCGTAACAATGTTGTTTTACCAGTTCCTGGCGGACCGTTGACGGCTACAAGGCCACCATCCGCAAGCTCGCTAACCGCGTGATTGATTGCAGCTTGCTGCATTAAATATAATGGATGCCTCCCCGGCCCAGGCCAACGTGTCAGTGGAATTCTTTCAGGGGCAAGTGTCTCAGCGAGTAGGGCCTTATCGCGAACTACATCCTGATACGTAGCATTAGAGCATTCTTTTAGGTATGCCAATATCGCATCTCCAATATCTTTTTTAAGAGACTTGTCTCTAACCCGAATCAAGTCTCCGATAAAGAAACTGTTTAATAAATCCGGTTCTGGTTCTTCATTATAGAAACCATACTGCGATATCCTTACTGCACTTCCTGGTCTACATATCTCATCCACTGGTAAATTCAGTTCCTGAATAAGCCACTCAGTCACGCTTTCAAGGTCGGACAAGGTAATTGGTTGAACCTCACCGTCCTCGTTTCTATTTATTAATCGTTTTTCAATTTCTAACTTGATTACTTTCTCCTCATTTGCAAATGACGCTAGTTCTTTTATCTGCCCTGCTCTAACTTTTCCATACCCCCAGGAAAAACTTGATAAAAATATTTTATCGGGTATAAGTCTTCCCTTAGCATCAACTACAAGAACTGCAATTGTCGTGTCCCCCCGCACTTCAGATCGTTCATCAGCCATTTCATCAGGAAACATTTTGACAATAGATTCCATAGCTTTAACAAGATTAAGTTCCCCTAAATACACCATCCAAAAGACAGCAGTTTCTTTGCCCCGTTTATCAAAACTCTCATCATTCCAAGGCTCCTTAATTTTCCCCAATGAAACAATTTGCCGATTAAACGCCCGTAATTCTTCTTCATTTGGAAGAGGTTGCGGTGTAAGAATTTCTTGAGTTAACCATGCCGATATTACCGCGTCTGCCTCGGGGTCTCCGGTCTTTTTAATGTCGTCGACAAAACGCTGCTCAGTTCTTGACTAGAATTTGAGTCGTCGCGAAACAAAATATGGTCAGACTTCAAACAAGAAGGTAAGTGTATTCGCTTCCCATTCTTTGTGCTTTCTCCGTCGGTTAGCATCACATCCGTTAGATACTCGGACGTACTAACTACGATATTCCTGTCTAAATTCACATTACCTACACTCGATGAAAACTTAGACTCTACACTTTTAGTATTTAATACTTTGGTGATGTCCTGGTAAAGTTTTTTTGCACGAACTGTATTGCGAAACTGAAGCTCATTAGCTAGTTCTTCGAGTAACCTCCGATCATTTTGAGATGATTTAAATATTTTTTCTAGTTCTTCAACTCCACTTTTAAAAAATGGCCTTTTAATCATATATCTTCCTCCAAAGGACCCTTTATTCAAAGTCGGAAGCCGACTTACCAGCTTCCGACTTATTAACCAATTCTATGAACAGAAAACAGCCCTATCGACTATCATTCCGTACCCGTTTTATAGTTATTGCTTACCCTTCCGCCATTTGTCTAAAGATTAATTAGTGGGTTTTAAAGGAATATGTTTTCCCGCCTAGCTTCTGATAAACTTCTCGGTACGCCTCATCTTAAATGCAGTCAACCTAGTAGGTGTATTCCTGTTGCAAGTCCCCGTAATTTAATGATGTCCTATGGTTTTCATGTTTTTCCGTGATTCTTAGGATTACTCCACCATTTTACCTTCTTTACTACAAAACGGTTATCAACACAAAGCAGAAGAAACGACCCTACTTAATGCTAATATTTTACAACAAATTAGAAATACCTTCTAAAGCATCTAAGAAAAGAAGTAGAAAAAAAGCTTTTTCCCACGTTCTGGGGGATTATGTCACAGGCTTTTACAGCGAATGGCTTTATAGCGTGCGTCCTGTAGGATATTAATTAAATTGGCCCACGACATCAAAACATTTTTCACTGCTTAAAAAGGAGCGCTTTCTGCTACCTTGCTATACACATAACTCCTCCATAATTTCGTGTAAACATATATTTCGTGTAAAGGGTGTCGACCCCCGGAACAAACAGTCGCCTAGACTTAACGTCTAGGCGAACATATATACACTCATGTTTATTTTACCTAAAACCTGCAAAGCCTTATATATCAGGCTATTTCCGCTCTATCAACGCCACGCACTCGACGTGTGATGTCGCGGCTCTGTGAACACATTTGCTTATCGTCATTATGGCTAAAGGAACACAATTCTCCTTCACCCAATTTAACAAGCGATTTATCATCTACATAAATAATACTAGACGATTCCGATTCGGAACTTAAGGATTTAGCTCCTTGTTCTTTACGATTCGTATCCTTTTTCTTATCTTTTACAATTTTTCTTTCTGGCTTGAAATTCCTACCGTCTAACTGATTTGAAATTCCCGTTTTATAAACAAAGGTAAGCTGAGCGGGATCTTTATTACCATCTTCATCAATTCCCCCTACAATAACCTTTTCAATTATACTTTCAAAAACACTTGGATCGAATTCATCCAAAACACTATTTTGTTCTAAAACCTGCTTAAATTTCATCAGCCGTTTTTCGGTATCTTTCTTTTTGCTTACAGCAACAGCCATTTTATCTCGATAATCTTTTTTTGTTTCCAACTGATTTAAAAGTTTTTCATATTTTTCATCATATATCGCCTTATCAATCCCCCCTTCAAGCCGCAAGTCAACTAATTTATTAATCTTCAATTCGATAGCTTTAACATCTTTTTGCGCTTTCTCATATTCTTTGTCAAAAGTATCATCATTTAGACTATCCTTAGCACGTTCAATAAATTCATCTAATATGTCTTTATTATCCCCGCAAGTTAAGCGATAACTTTCAACAAATGCCCGCTCAATAGCTTCTTCAGTAATCCCTTTACTATCTGGACAATATTTTTTCCCGTTCTTGGTAGCCACTACACACTGCCAAACAGTTTTATGATATTCCGATCCACTATGCCAACTTCTGCGAGTTAAAGTTCCACCACAAAACCCACATTCAATCATGCAGCTAAAAGTAAACCTATGACTAACTCTCAAACGGACACCTTCAGGAAATGGCCCCTTATTTCTTCCTACATTTCTTTCATGGCGTATTTCTTGTGCTTTTGCAAAGATTTCTGCACTGATAATAGGTTCATGGTGTTCTCGAATATAAAACTTATCTTCCTCACCAAAGTTTGGCAATCTACGCTTGGTAATGGGACTAACCGTAAAGGTTTTTCCCATTAGAATGTCCCCCTTATACTTTTCATTCTTGATGATACCCAATATAGCACTGCTTGTCCATTTTGTATGACCACGCTTCGTTTTAATTCCCATATTTTCTAATTCCTGACCTATCATACTACCACCGGCACCTTCAAGATACCGTTTGAAAATATACTGCACCACTTTTGCTTCTTCTTCATTTACTGTGATGGTTTTTGTATCCGCATGATAATCATATCCCATGCAGCCTTGAAACCCCACCAGCTCTCCGCGCTGCATTTTCATCTTTAAACCTTTTTTAACATTTGCAGAAGTATTTTCTACTTCCTGCTGATATACTGCACTGAGAATCGATAATAGTAATTCGCCATCCATCGTCAAGGTATTGATATTTTCTTCTTCAAATTGAATAGCGATATTTTTATCTTTCAACATCCTAACGTACTTTAAAACATCTAGTGTATTTCGAGCAAATCTTGAAATAGATTTTGTAATAATCATATCTATGCTTCCACTCATACAATCGTTAATCATACGAATGAAATTATCTCGCCTATCAACCATTGTTCCGGTAATAGCTTCATCAGCATAAATATCCACCAAAGCCCATTCTCTTTTTGATTTTATTAAGTCCGTGTAATATCGAACTTGAGAATTATAGCTTTCAATTTGTTCATCCCCATCTGTACTAACCCTACAGTAGGCAGCTACCCGCAACTGTTCTACTCGTTTTCCTCTTCTATGAACAATTGCAGCTTCTTTAGCCTTAATAATTTCAACATCGGCCATATATGTGCACCCCTAATTTTTATCCACTTTATATTTTATATTATATATACATAAGGAACACAATTCAAGGTGCAAAATGAGAAAGTATTTGATAATCCTTCATCAAATTCTTTTTTATTGCATTATATTCAGACTCCGTAATCAACTTACGAGCCAGGAGCTGTTTCAGCATAGCCAGCTGCAAGCTATACCGGACTAAGTCCTTAGTCATAATAATTCCTCCTAGTTCTCAACTCACATATTCATTTCACAACTTTTACCGTTTCCTTTCCTTCCAGCAACTTGGAGCTTACGCTTTTTAGCTTTAGGAATAGTTTCTTTATTTGTTAACATAGTCATATCAAAATTCTTATTCGTTTTAATGATATTTACAATCTTTTGACCACTCAAGCCATCTTGCTGCATTTCCTGCATCATGACTTTTATAACCGCAACAGACGTATCTGTCTTAAAATCCAAAGTAGCCAATTCAGCATAATACGCAAATTGTTTACTGTTGACAGCCCTTATATCCCGCTTATTTTCCATTATCTTAGCTCTTACAACTTCAATATCCGGAAGCCTGATTTCATTTTTTCGATTTAGATCACGGATACCATTATCCCTATAAACCCCTTGATATCTCAATTGCGTATAAACGGCCTGCTGCAATTCTTTATTTATTGCATTTTTTTCTTCATTATATATAGGTAATCCTGATGGAATTGCTTGATTAAGAGTTCCACTACCAGTTTCATACTTTAACTTATAAAATTCTTTACTATCATAAGAAAATGTCATCTGTTGTTGCGGGTGGCGTATTATTTTTTGTTCATAATTCATGCTACGCATCGCACTCACTTCATAATTTTTCTCATAGATAAACCGCTGCACAGCTTGTTTTCCTTTATACACTTGAGCAGTAGGAAATTCAAAAGGTTCCATAACAGTACCGTAGTTCTCTATTTTTATAGAGAATTTCTCTAAGTTTTCCATAGCCACTTGATCTGCTTTAGAAAATGCTACTTTAACAGGAATATCACCTTTGATTTCATCATTCGATATTGCAGATTCAAAAACAATATCGTTAGGCTCTGGTTTAACAAATTTTCTTTCTGTAGAAAATAAAGCTCTGCTAGGATCTTGCTGATCGAAAACAATCCCATCATATTCCTTAGCCTTATACGCTGTTAATACCATATTCCCCGGTACGTTGTTATAATCTTGCTCCTTGCAGTAATACAAAAAAGTATCCGCTTTTTGTTCATTGATCTGTTTAACTTGCGGATTTTTTTCCAGATACTGCTTTTCTTCTTTGGCAAACTGTTGCATTGCCTTTTCACACTGCATATTTCCCTTTTCACATTCCGCAATAACTTGTTCTCGGGTAACTTCTTCACCTTGCGATTTTTGAAAACTCATATGTGCATTCATAGCCTGATCATTCGTCATTAAATAATTCCGATACTCATTAAACCGTACTACCAAAGCATCTGCAATTAAAGTCTTATTCGATAATTCTAAGTCGCCAAGATCAATGCGCATTTCTCCGTGGTCATAAATTCCATATTTAATAGCAAGTTTTGTTTTATCATAATTGCCAAATCCCTGCAATTTACTATTGAACTGCTCTTTATCTGCAGCATTAAGCTGCACTAAAAATTGATAAGCAGCTTCTCCCTGAAGATGCTGTCCGTCTTGGTATTCTTTGCCTTGTAAATCTTTCAAACAACGTTCACTCCAAAAGAAATCAACAGATAAATCTTTAAACGGCTGATTCCACTCATTTTGAATTTTATCTGCCATTTGTTTCAGTTCTCTATCCTGCTTCATTTGCATGGACTGGACTATTTCCTGCGCTCTTTTCATGGCATGAAATACAATCTTCGGATTTTCTGCAAGTTTATTAATTTGCTCTTCTGTATAAAGTGGATGCTGTGCATAATCATAGCTAAGATGGCTTGTCTTAAAAAATAATTGAGAAGTTAGCGGTGCAACAAATTCATCTGCACCGTTTTTCATCGCATACTCTTTAACAGTTGAAAAAACCTGATCATTCGAATGGATGTTTCCATTAATATCAATTCCATTTGCATGCAGAAGATCTAATGCATATTCTATATCTATCTCTTCATTGCCAGATACAATTTTTTCTGTTCCATTTAGTTCCACAACATCTGCTGCATTATAGAATTTTCGAAGGTTCCCCTCATAACTTTTCCCATTACCAATGCCTTCCCAATATTCGATTTCTACAGGTTTAGCATTAGCTTTTATAGTAAAATTTTTATCTGAAATTGCCTGTTCACTAAGCCAGCGAAGATCATGATACCGATATTCATACTGAGCCGCAGCAATCCGCAGATAATTCGCCGCACTAAACTGATATTTCGTCCGTGTCCCCTCATTATAATGTCTGCCGTATAGCGCCGGTGGTTCAATGTCGCCATATTCTCGCAAATTATCAATAATAATCTTGTTTATGATATCACGACTTTCAAAAACCTTTTCATTTGACATCTGGCAGAACCTCCTCGTATAATGAATTTACGGTTTTTTGACAAGGGCACCGTATGAAAACTTGTTATCTTCACGATTCTCAGGGAGAACAGACCATATGAACCAATGCCGCCGAAAAAACTAAACAAGGAGGGGAAGTCTAATGAACATTCAATTTGAACGCGCTTCATTAGAAGATGCCGACATCCTGATTTCTGTACAGGATAAAAGTTTTTACTCTGATTTCATCAAGTACGGTGTTTGCCCTGGGTACAATCGCGCGCATGATAGCATGGCGGAAAGAATATCCCACAATCATGTTTACAAGATACTTTGCGATGGTATTGTCATCGGCGATATCATAGTTATGGATAATGCCAATGGGGACTACTATTTAGGATGCATTTGTATCATTCCTGATTATGAAAACAAGGGCATTGGTCAGTCCGCTATGAATTTCATTGACAGTTGCTTTCCAGACGCCAAGCATTGGTCTTTGGAAACGCCCTCTGACAAGTTGAGAAACCACTATTTTTACAAAAAGCATGGTTATGAAGTTACCAAGGAATACGATGTCGAAGGCGTCTTGATTTCTTTCTTTGAAAAATTCCTCTAATTCCCTCGCTTACCCACTTGACTTTTTATAGCTGGTCTTTCTTTAATGATTTGCATTCTCAGAAAGCTCCTTTACCAAAAGTTGATTTTCATCATAATCAATCGCTAAACTTTCTGCCATCTTCTGTCCAATATAGGATTCCTGTAAACACTTGTTCTTTATTGCTTCCATATATACCAACCTCTTTTTTCTTAATCAAATCCGCTTTTGATACTTCATGTATTTTCTGCCTTTATATAACTAAAACAATCAAATCCATTATTTTGGCAAACTCTGCAAAATTCTTTCAAAAAAAACGAGTACATCAATCGAGTTGATGCACCCAATGGAAATACTATTATTAAATTCTTTCTTCCAGAATAAATGCTACCAAACTCTACCTTGTAAAATAATATACATTTGAATTTTTTAGGATCATCATATATTAAACGATGCGGAATTTTAATATCCCCGCAATAAGTTTGTTCTGTAATTCAATCTTTAATTCATAATCCACAAAAATATAGATATTTCCATATCGATCATATAACTCTTTAGATGCTAACGTCGTAATATAGCGCTCATAATGATTTAATACCTGTTTTAGTGCAACTTCTTCTCCTTTTATAGCTGATAAAATAACATTAAGTGAAAGCAATGAATGTTTTCGTTTAATTTTTTTTGTGATTTCTTTTTTTTTCATCAGAACAATCCTCCAAATATTTTTTTAGTTGCTTTAGTGTAGCATCTCTGCGATATGATACGGTCCGTCGAATAAGATGCAGGTATTCACCAATCTCGCGATCCGTCATATTTAAAAAATACGCCAATAAAACAATCGTCCTCTGATCATCAGATAATTCTTGCAAAGCTGCACCGAGAAATTCATTTTCTACAGTTACCTCTATATCCAACACCCGAAATACATAGTTATCCAATATAGGGGCTACGGAAAAAAAATGCTGAAACTTTTTATCTCTGCAAATATCTTCCGAAAAGTACTCTTTTTCCCTGCGACGATGCAGCCTTTGATCATAATTACGGGCATGGTTTCGTAAAACTTTTTTGCAGAAACTATCAAAACGCTCTTGGCATTCCAACATATCACATCCCTTCGCAACAAAAAGAGAGAGTTATGCGAACGCCTATTTTGTTTTATCTACTTTTGTTCGCAGAGCTACTCTCTGCATTTTCCTTTCATATAACTAAAACAATTGAAAATTTTTTTTTGGCAAGTTCTATGCACAGAAAAGAAAAGACTACTTTAGTCCCTATATATATAGAAACTAAAAGTAGCCTTTTCTTTTAGCATTACACGGTTTTACGTACAATGCTTTTGAAGTTATTCGTAATATCTCGCTAATGTAGCAAAATATTGATATCAACCACGTCTTTAGTCTAAAAAACTTTCCCCAAAATATATAATAAAAAATTCAAAACGTTCTCCAGTAAAGCAAGGGAAAACAATCAAAGACGCATGTTTTAAACTCATAAATTAACAGTAAGCTTCATCGGTGTAAATATAATTCCGTCTTTCTCTTGTTCAGAGTCAGTAGCTTCGAATCCCATTTTTTCATAAATCCCAACAGCATATAATGAAGAGTTTACTGTGATAACTTGTAAATTCGGCTTTGCTGTACAGCATTTCTCAAGTGCCAATTCAAAGAGTCTGCGGGCAATTCCCCTTCTTTGATATTCCTTCTTCACAAACAACAGAGAAATGTGACTACTTTCCCTTATTGAAATGACCCCAACGATTTCATCCATATCTTTGCAACAGAGAATGAAAATTTTTCCTGACTCACAACGAACTTTCATTTTCTCAGGTAATATGAAGTTCTTAAACTCATTAATTCCTTCCTTTTTATAACCTGAAGCTTCAAACTCCTCAAAAACGCTCCAAACAAAATTTGCTACTTTTTCTTCCTCTCCAGGCTTCATGTAGTCAAAAAACATCATTCTCCTCCTCTATTTTGAAATTTTTTATCTTAGCATGAGAGTAGTGTTATATTAATTATTTTTAGTTTCTCAACCCGATAATCTGAATACCCGAAATTCGAAAAGCGAATTACTTCCTGTTACGTGCCTGTCCTCGTTAATCTTCACTAATCATAAATACCGTTTTTAAAAATTCTTTTGTATCTAGTTTAATGTAGCTAATCTCACTATTTCACCTATTCCACTTGTTGAAAAATTTTTTTATTCTTCAATTTCTGCAATACGATGGGATACATCATAATCAAAATAGCAATTATTGTAGATAAAACAAGATTTTGTCCAGAAATAATATTATCCATCCAAGCACCATAATATATCGCAAAAGAAACAGGTAAAAAAATCGCGATACCTGTTATTAAGCCTGGCGAAAATCTTTTACTAACAATCACAGGTATAAGATGGAAAAAAATTGCATTTATTAGCATGAATGCTGGATATGAAAGAGCAAGACTAGGACATTTCCATCCAATTATTGCCGAGATGCATCCATATAAAACCACAAATGTATTGAAAAGGTAAAACTCATTCCACTCAGCAGGTATTTTTAAAAAACCTCTTGCCCATCCCCGCCAATTAAACAGAGTTTCCTCAATAATATGCAGTCCATATGCTATAGTCCCAAACCACAAAACATATTCGTATGTCATTTTTATTCCTCCAATATCAATATTTTATTGACTAATCAATTCCAATAGTTCTTCTTGGGTTGGTAAATACCCAAATGTTTTTTGAATAAACCAGGGTATGGCTTTATGAATCATATTTGGAAATTCTTCCAAAGCATGTTTTGTATGCGCATCTATATATTCCTTTGGTGTCGATTCAGGAAAAGCAAATGTAATTTTGACTTGCGTTTTCTTGTCCAGTATTACCATTTCATTAAGAATATAAAATAACGGTTCATCATTTACATCAATTACAGCACTTACCATGGAGATCTTACTAGTAGGTTGAATTGGTGACATTTCACCGGGTACCAAGCGCATTCTATAAGCACCCATACTTCCATTTATTTTTTCCCATCCAATCCAAGTTGCGCCAACACCTACTCTTTTATCTTCCCACTGAAAATATTTATGTGCTGGATGCCACATTCGATAACTTTCATTATCACGATTTAACATATACCATTTAATAATTTGAGGTGCAAAATCTTCGAACTCCTGTGTTATTACAATATGCTTCGTTCTTCCGCCAGATTCGCTACGCCACTGACGTAATTCGAGCTCATGTTGTACTGCTTGAAGCCAATCTACTAATTCAATTTCCATAGGCCCTCCTTATTCAAACACTGTTTAAATCACTGTTTGAATAATAACATATATAAAGATTCTCGTCAATAAAATTCATTTGACAAAACTAAATCCCTCTCATAAAATATTAATCAATGTTTAAAACAATATTTTAGAGGTGTAATAGAATGAATAACTCGGTGCAAAATTTAACAAAAGATAAAATTTTAGATGCAACATTAAACATTATATCTAACTATGGCTTTCAAAATGTTACCATTCGAAAAATAGCCTTAGCTGCAAATGTAAACGTTGCATCTATTAACTACCACTTCGGTTCAAAGGATAATGTTATCAATGAAGCTCTCGAATATTTGATGATACAGGCCAAAAGAATTTTTGATCATTTAAAAGACGACAAAACGCCCCCTAAAATCCGATTAAAAATTTTTCTTGAAAATTATTCTAAGAGTTTAGAAAAATATCCCGATCAGATAAAAAATTTAATTTATCAAAGTATTTATGAGAAAAACTCTTCCAGAAATACTTATCAGGATTATTTAAAAACAGAAGGGATTTGTCTTATAAAAAAAGCCATTCAAGAATTATCACCTAATGATACGGATTCTATTTTAACGTTAAAAAGCATCCAACTCTTAAGCTGCCTCTCCTTCCCTGTTTTACTAGGAAAAAGAGGCTGTGAAATATTTGATATGGATATAAACCAAGCAGAATTACGAAATATCTACATTCAATTGCTTATTGATAATATTTCAAAATAAAAAATACGTTAACTCATCTTAATACAGCCCACTATTCTACAGTATTACTTTTCCAGCCCTAAGTCGGTTAAAATCTTTATCGCAAAACGCGCATTTGGATAAGTTATTGACCCACCACCTACAACCCCTATTTTTATTGATTCAATAATTTCATCAAAACTTGCATTTGCATTAATACATCCTTCTATATGGTAACAAATACATTCATTGCAGCGACTCAATACAGAAATAGCTAACCCCATAAGTTCCTTATGCTTTTTATCAATTGCACCATCGGCATACACCTTATCATCCAGAGAAGCAAATTCCTTAAAAAAATTATCTATTTCCATTAATTTTTCATTATATTTTTTTCTATGCGTTTTCATTTTCTCTAATTCCACAGATATTCCCTCATTTTTTAGACATTTAACAAAATCCAGTTTAAATATTAAATTTACAAATATATCGTCATATCATACCAGCATGCCCCCCCATGAGAAGAAACCGATTTCCCTTCATATACGTATCCAAATTGTTCATAAAACGGTATTAAATTGTTCTTACAAGTCAATGTAATTATCGTTTTATTTCTTCCTCTCGCCACTTTGATAAACTCTTTCATTAAAAATGACGCAATTCCTTGATGTTGCATAGATGGATGAACTGCCAAACCAAAGATCATTTGATGTGGCGCATTATTATCATGAAGGGCTATAGAATGATATAATTCATCCGTAATTTTCTTTTTTTTCGTAATACACCCATTTATAAAACCAACAATTTCATTTTCTTTTTCAGCAACAAAAAAAGAGTTTTTAAACGCCACCAATCTTTCTTTTAAACTCTTAGCATCAGCAGCTTCTTCTTCCGGAAAACAACTGTTCTCTATGTAAACAATTCTTTCCAAATCATTTAATTTTGCAGGTCTAACAATAATATCCATAGTAAACTCCTCCATATTATTTGTCCAACATTTAAGTACCTTAATTATTAAGTATCTTAACAATTATTTTATATTTTTTCAAGGGAAAAATAGCAATTATTAACATATTATTTTGTAGATTTTATAAGTTGCTGCAAATTTTTTTCAAATTTTTTATTTAATTGCAATTGGATCTCTATATATTTTTCCAAATCCTTTTGAGAAATTCCCTGCAATGTTGTTGCAAAATCTTCTACGATTAAGTTATCCAAAGTTTCATGTTCAATATAAATTTTCTCACCCAAATTATTTAATGAAATAAATTGTTCTCTATTATTTTGGGGATTTTTTTCTACTTTTACTAACCCATGAACCTTTAATTTTTTAATAATTTGAGAAACTGCACTAGATGTTTTGCCCATTTCTTCTGCTAACTGCGTTGTAGTTATCTTTCCATGCCTTCCAATTTTTTGAATAGTATGTGTTTCTACCGGAAATAATTTACATTCCCCATATTTTCGTGGAATAGAATTATATTTTGCGATTATCTGACTTCCTTTTTCCAAAGCTGTATATAACTTATAGCAAGTATTTATAAAATCTTTATCCATAAATATCACCCAATATATGTTAGTTTTATTTTAAGGATATCATGTTACTAAAAAAACATCTACTATTCTATATACAGCAAGTCACTAATAAATGCCTTTTATTACAATGTAACCCCGAAAACCGTAAATATGATACTCTATCAGCCATCCAATTTCTTCATCATTAAAGTATGTGGAATCCCATCTTCAAGAAATACTTCTGAAGAAGTTTGATAACCGAGTTTTATATAAAAACCTTCCGCCTGTTTTTGACCATGCAATTTAACCTGAGATAATCCTCTTTCGTAGGCAATTTTTTCTAACGTTTTAATAATTATTTTTCCCAACCCATATTGACGATAAGGTTGCAAAATACAAATTCGTTCTAACTTGCCAAAATCATTAATAACCCTTAACCTGCCCGTACCTACAGCTTGATCATTAGAATAGACTAAAATATGATCACAGAATCCATTATTTGTGTCAAATTCATCGAATTCATCTGCTAGCGATATACCTTGCTCATTAACAAACACTTCTTTCCTGATATAAAATGCTTCTACTAAATCCTTTTTATTTTTTACTCGCTTTACTTCCACCTATTTTCCCACCTACTATATTTTACTAGAATATAGACTTCTTATCAAAAATAACGTTATATAAAAAATTCTATTTTACAAATCAATCTTATTTATGTCCTGCCAAGTATACGCAACAATAGCAACATCGCTTCCACCCAAACTATAGCTTTCATCCTCACTTATTGTACCACCCAGTATCTCATAAAACTTCCTGTCTTTATTATCTTTAAATGTCCAGATAATCATGGATTTAAAGCTATTTCTCTTGTATTCTTCAATTAATTTTTTAAACAATAATTTTCCATACCCTTTTTTTTGATAATCTGGCAATACGTAGATTGCAACAAGTTCACAATCATAAATCCCCAAGCGGTCTGCCCCACCGGAAACTACACCAACTATTTGCTTATTATTATTTTCTAATACGAATATTGTTTCTGCTTTATTTGCAATATTTTCTCTAAATAATTTTTTATGCTTCTCAGTTGTTAAGGAATCTAGAAAGCAATCTGGAACAATCCCTCGGTAAGCAATTTTCCATGTATTAATAATAACATCAGCAATATGCTGTTCATCACCAGCTTGTGCTGTCCTTATGTGCATTTATCAAACACCCCCAAAATACATTATTTGCTTCATGATTATAAGTTATCTTGCTAGCAATAGGTTGTTGCTTATTGATCACTATGCATACACTAAACGTGCTGTTTCCATTCTAAAGCTTCTAACAATAAACGTTTAACCAATGCATCTTTATGCTCATGATAAGATAAAAGATTATTTTTTTCTAACGACACCGCTTCTTTTTTTATTTCAGAATATATTTTTACTTTTTCTGAATGAGTTCTTAAATAATCTCTAAAAGCTAGGTGTTCACTCCACACATCTGCATTATACGGCACAATCTGAAGATTAAAATTACGTTTTTTTCTTTTTCTAGCAAAAAATCGTTTTTGATCAACATGCAACTGACCGAAATATTCATATCCGAAGTTCTCTAATTGACAGATTTGCTAATGAGCTAAGTCCGTTTTGTATCTTTTATTATCAATGAGAGAAACCCAGATAAATCAAACATTGCCTGGATTTCTCTTTGTTTTCTTTTCAACCATTTGGTAGTGTTGGAAAACAAATAAACCCCAACTCCCCCCAATCCTCCTTCGGATAAAGCAATGTTCACCCCTTCGGGTTATGGGTTGCGCTCGCCTGACGGCATTGCTTGCAACATTTAAACTTTACGTATTTACCAGTTAAAAACTTAGTCTGTTAACATTTCAACTCCATATGCAAGATAGGATAGTGTTTTCCTGCCCCATCAAATTCAGAACGATTTACTACATGAAAGCCCATATGCTTATAAAAGCCAATGGCCTGATTATTTTGTTCATTAACATCTACTTTTTTAACCCTTTGTTGCTCTATCGCATAAATAAGCAGCTCTTTGCCTATACCCTTGCCCCGCGATACAGGATTAATAAACAGCATTTCAAGTTTATCATCCTCTATGCCCACGAATCCAGTAATTTCAAGGTTACTGTTTTTGTGGCAAAATAAATTCATCTGATGGAAATATTCGTTCAAAATTAATGGCTTATAAAATTGAATATCCTCTTCCACTAGAAAATCATGCGTTGAGCGAACAGAATCTTCCCATATATTGATCAGTGTTTCATAATCATTAACAGATGGTTGTATAATCATGTCATTATCATCCTCCTAATTAATATAAGTACAACGCATGTTATCAACCGTTCCTCTTATTCTCGCCAATGCCGTAGCTGATTAAGCACATCAGAACACTGAACCCTGCCTTTAACTTTTCCTATTACGCCAGAGCGTAGTTATTGAACCATCCATGCATCAACATGTTCATCTAGAATGGGATAAGAAGCATCAAATTCATGTTTTCCAGCCACACAGAAGCTATTGCTTAGGCGAATATCTAGCTACATATTCAAGCTTTGCTTTTTTGTCCACCTCTTAACAAACTCTGTTTTTGCTTCTGTGTATCCATCTCTGTTGTGTTCGTATTCTTTCCACAATTTCAATTTGAGGTTTCCATATTGGACGGCGATATCAGGATGATATATCAAATAATCTCTAAAACATAACTCATCCCAATCGCCCAGATGCCTAACATGAAGATGATATACTTTTTCAGCAAATCCCTCCAGTGTATATCCTTTATTAAATACAAGTCGCAAATCCGGCTCATACTCACTTGACATAAGTATCCAGTTATTCTCTTTCAAAGTTTGGATTAGATTGTGATATCGCAGTCTTCACCAATTTCTAACAGAATATCCACGGTCGGTTTTGCAATCAATCCTTCTACTGCACTGCTTCCAATGTGATTAATACGTTTTATATCCTTATTCTTGATATAACTGAAAAGCTGTTCTTTTTCGATTTCATACCATTCTTTATAGCTAGGATTGTGCTTTTTTAATATAATTGGAAAAAGCCTCCACAATTCCCCCAGCGGCATTTCTAATAATTGTTTATTCACGCTTTCCACCTCATCAGTAGGATTGTAAAATACCACTGCTCCAAGTGATGATTTTATCATAATAAAAAAGTAACGTCGCCTCATCCATTGTAACTAGTTTTTTTCTATCCATACAAATTTCCATTATCTCTTTATCCATTCCATCTAACTGCTTTATTAGATCTGTCTTGCTGCATATGTATTGGTTTGTTTTATCAAAATATTTAGCCTGCAAAATAAAAAATGAAGATTTATACAGTGCCGATAAAAGTTCAGAGCTATTTTCATAGAGAAAGTTATGGCAACCCGCATGATACAGATTACACGCGCCTATTTTTATAGCACGTTTAATATCTTCTCTATCAATTAGAGGCAACAAATAGTCGATGTTTCCGTAGATTGGTTGCGTATCATAGTAGAATTGAAACAAATCAGATTTTTCCCAACCAATTATCTCTCTTTGACCGGAAATAAAACCGCAAGCTTTTTCTTTGTAAGGCATTTGGGAAATTATCGTTCGATATTTTTTTAAATCTTGCATAGTGACCTCATTCAGGATAACCACAACGTCTATATCGCTGCTATCATTCGCTTCTTGGCGTTTGTAGCTTCCTTGTAAACCAATAAATGTGACCTTTGCTCCAAATGCATTTTTTATTTTTGATACAATTTCGTTCATCCAATCGTCAATTATAAAAATCATCTTTTGACCTCGTAGTGCTATTTTTTACACATCGAATAAAGAATCCTACAGCTTCTTCAAAAAGAAAAAAATGTCTACCGTGTTACTTCCATCCTGTTCTTTATAATTCTGGCGCACCTTACGAACACAGTTTAAACCATGTATTTCTAAAAATTCTTCAATTTCACTTTCTCGAAAATAATTGAAATATATCAGCTCTTCAGAAAAGCTTGTACGCTCAAATCCAGGTGTCTTCCCCTCCATGAAACTCAAATAAATATACCCGTCTCTTCGCAACCATTTGATGGAATTCCGTAATACGGCTTTCGCTTCTTCAGTTTCTAGATGTACAATGCAAAATGATAGAATGACCGCATCAAAAGATTCCGAACAAAAATCCGCCTGACGCAAATACTGCAACTTAAAAATACTCTGACCAGCCGGAGCAAATATTGTTGAGTTGCTTCAATACGAATTGGATAAATTCTTGCTGTGTTAATGACGGCCATTACTCCAAGGATTATTAATGTTCCGGCGTCCCATTAAAATGTTTCCATTCTAAAGCCTCTAATAATAAACGTTTAACCAATGCTTCTTTATGCTCATGATAAGATAAAAGATTATTTTTTTCTAACGATATAGCTTCTTTTTTTATTTCAGAATATATTTTTACTTTTTCTGGATGCGTTCTTAAATAATCTCTAAAAGCTACGTGTTCATTCCACACATTTGCACTATGTGGCACAATCTGAAGATTAAAATTACGTTCTTTTCTTTTTCTAGCAAAAAATCGTTTTTGATCAACATGCAATTGACCGAAATATTCATATCCGAAGTTTTCCAATTGACAGATTTGCAAATCCGTTATTGCAAATTCCTTTAACCCTACCAAAATATCAACAATCGGTTTGGAATATAGTCTTTTAACTGCACTACTGCCAATATGTTCAAAAGCAAATAAATTTTCATCAAATATATTGCCTAATTGCTCAGTCTCTTCACTATACCAATCCTTCCAATAATTTTGATGTGCCTCAATACTCACCTTTTCTTCAAGTCTACTAAAATCAAACATTTTTCCTTCTCCCCGCATGTTAAACTTTGTTTTAATCATTGTTTGAATGGTACCATATACAATATATCTCGTCAACAAGATTTAACAAAATTGAATATCTCTCATGTGGTCTTCTATCATTAGTGTAAAAGTACCACAAAGCCGCTATTTTTTTACGCCTACATAAAACTTCACTCCACCATTTGATCTATGATCTTCTTCTGAAATTGAGTTTAGAAACTCTTTACTAAATTCAATGTAGTTTTTGCCAAGATATGATTTCAACTTTACCATTCTTTCCAATCTACTATTCCACGCTTCTAGTATATCTGGTAAAGCCGCTCCGTTAAAATTCAACTCTTTATCATACCAATCGTCTTCACCAATAATTATTTTAAACCCGTTTTTTTCCATTATATTTCTTATTTTTCTTCCGATTCTAAAGTCATAAAAGCTTGATTCCGATTCTTTTTCAAATAATTCAACACGATTAAAGAACTTACTATTTCTGGATAAATGATTAGAAAATAAGCCATCAATATCTACAATAGCAAACCACCCATTACAATTTAAAGTTTTTGCCCAATTTGAAATAAATAAATTAGGATTTTCCATATATGCTATTGTAAAGCTGGTCCAAATCCCATCGCATTTTTCCAGTTTACTAGTGTCTAAAGTGAAAATATCTTCTAAAATAAATTTACAATTATTTTGTTTATATTTATTCGCTTCTTCGAATAAAGACTTATTACTATCAAAACCTACTACTGTTCTTACTTTGCTAGAAAATAATTTTGATACAACACCTATTGAACATCCTAAATCATATACCATTTGGTTTTTATTTAATGGTATTTTATTCAGATATCTTTCCCAGTCCCGCCATATATTTTGCTTTTTATATTCTTCTATTAAAGTCATTTGCTTCACCTCGTTCAATTGAAATTAGATTCCACTTGTTTTCCATTATATTTCCAACATCCGTGCAAGCCAGGGGCAACGCAACCACGAAAAGTTTAGGCCTGCCTGATCATGGTTAAGAACTCATAAAATAGGCCACTAGTGGCAACGTGACTAAGCAAAAGATAGTTGTAATCATGATAGCACCAACTGCACAATCTTCATCAGAACCATTTGCTCGGGCAAACATTGCTATAACTGACATACTAGGCATTCCAGACAGCGTTGTAATAAATCTAATAATTTCCTGATGAACATGAAAAAGCCGTAATATTGTAAATATGAACAAAGGAATAAATATCATTTTAGCAAAGACAATTGAATAATATTCTATTTTTATTGCAAATTTCTTAATGTTGTAAAAACAAAACGTTCCACCAACATAAATTAGTGATAGTGGGGTTGTTGTTTCACCAATAGATCCGAGGGCATTATTTAGCGTAAAAGGTAACTTCCATTCCATTAAAATAAATAGTATTGACAATAGAATACTCATCATTGCAGGATTAAAGACATTTTTGAGATTTGCTGTTATTGAATTATCTGCTAGTTTTTCTTCTGGTAACGTTAGATAGTATCCGACAGTCCAAAGTATTGACGAATCAATTATTGCGAAAAGTGACATGTAAAGCATGCCACGTTCAGGCAGAATACCAATAATTAGTGGCATTCCAATAAAGCCAATATTGCCGAACATTGTCGAAGCATGGAAAACTCGTCCATGATTTCCGCTTAAATGCAATAACTTTTTAAGTACAGATCCTGCAAGGAAAAGTATTACATACATGAAAATCGTAGATAATACAACTTCCGGTAAACACAAAAAAACATCGGCTCTAGTTGCACCGTTAATTGATTTGTGAAAAATCATAATAGGGAGAATTAATCGCATAATTAATTTTGACAAATGAGTCAGAGAATTTTCATTTAAAACCTTTGTTTTTATTGCCAAAATTCCAAACAAGATCATTATGGTAAAAGATTCTAACTGTGTGAACACAAGATAAAAATAATCCATAGAGTGCCTCCTCATATAGTGTACAAAGAAAAATATTCCTCGATAATGTTTCGACTTTCGGTTGCAATGTAAATTAAATTTCTTTTCCCCTATATAAGATGTAAAATACTTTTCACTGTTGATAAAGAGAAAATACTCATGTTGCTGTTGACCCATTAATGTCTGGCGTCCCATATATTACAAAAAACGCTGGTACTTCTAACCACCTTAGACGCTCGTACTTCCATTACTACTCAAAGGCCTTAATCACTCCCTCCCTCTCGATTTATGCGTTAGATATTTTTACTTTGGGCAATATAGCAACATAGCTTAGCTGGTTAATTTTTTTTGGGGTAAATATACATCATAGCCAGCATGACTATGATGGAGGCAAGAGTGCCGACTGATTGGTCGTTTAATATCCAAAAACCCTTGCCGTCTTGCCAGAAATGCAAATAGATCATCATGACCATACCGCAGAGCGACGAAGCGAAGGCCGCTTTGGTCGATGGATGGCGGGAAAACAGTCCGAACAGCAGAGGGGCGGTCAACGATACGGACATTAAAGCGTAAAAAATCGATAAGGCGGCAATGATGTTCGGCAGGTGCAATGCGATGACGACGCCGATGAGGCCGGCAACCACCGTTGTCACGCGGCTTATTTTCAGCATACCGACATCAGATAAGTTCGGGCGGCAGAAGTTTTTGTATAAATCGTTGACAAAGGCGGTGGTGATTATATACAGCACCGCATCAGCCGCGCTGATTTCCGCCGAAAAGATGGCAGCTAAGGCCAATGCCGCGAAGCCTGTCGGCATAAGCTCTTTCGTAACTATCGGCAGAGCCATGTCGGAAGAAGGCAGTGATGGAAAGATGGCAAACGCGCAGATGCCAAGCAAAACCGGCACGATGGCAAAAATGAATTGTACCAGCGCATTAAGGGCGGTGCCGATTCTTACAGTTCGTACATTGTTAGCGCCGTAAACCTTGCCGATTAAGGCGGGCGAAATAAAAAACGACGGTGTCAGCATGAGAAAATAGCCCAAGATAAGGCTAAGATTGCTGCCGGTCCAGGTCAGATAAGTGCTGCTAGCAGGCGATGCTGACAAATTTGGGGTAATGGTAGCGGTCAAGCCGTTCCAGCCGCCGACATAGGACAAGGCAAACCATACGGCCAAGGAAAAACCAGCAATTTTGACAATAACTTCAATAATGTTGACTCGTGCGACCGACATCAAGCCGCCGGTGCCGAAATACAACACGACCGCTGTTGCGCCAAGCAGTATGCCGGTAAGTTTGTTAGTGCCAGCAACAACATTTAGAATCCAGGCAATGCCCATCAACTGCCCTGCAAAAATGGCCAAACTGCCGACGGCCATTAACAACGAGATAAAGCCGCGGAAGTTGCGATGATAGCGATGTTCCAAATAGTCGCCTAAAGTCAGCAGATTATGTGTTTTAGCCACCCGCCAAATCATAGGGCCGATTACAAAAGCCAGAATTAAAGAACCGACGGCAGAAGCGGCAATCCACCACCAGGCTGACAAGCCGTTGCGATAAGCCAGGCCGGCTACGCCTAGAGTTGAACCGGCACCGATATTAGAGGCAATCATGGTTACAAATAAAAGGGAAGGGCCTAATTTTCGTCCGGCGACAAAGAAATCGGCCGCATTTTTAACTTTGCGGCTATAAGCAAAACCTGCAATAATCAGTAGTAAAACATAGGCAACAATTGCCAATACATAGATATTCATTTTTATAATCACGTCTTTCACTGCGTTCAAGGCACAAAAAGTTATGTGTAGTTCATCGTCAATAAAAAAATCATCTTTTGACCTCGTAATGCTATTTTTTTTTTACACATCGAATGAAGAATCCTACAGCTTCTTCAAAAAGAAAAAAATGTCTACCGTGTTACTTCCATCCTGTTCTTTGTAATTCTGGCGCACCTTTAATAACTTCCTTTCTGGGCCCTATTTTGCTTTTTACTTATTTAATTAAAACCGCAAAATAGACATTAACCAATAATTTCGCTATATCGATGAAATTTCGGAGAAATTCTAGCTAGGAGATCCCACTGTCTTATCATGCGTTCTTTCTCTTGAATAACATTGTTCTCATAAGCAGTTAATAAAGCTCGTCCACTCTCCTGTCCATCTGTCTGTTTGATTGCCTCAGCCGCTGCGTAACCACTGATTAAGGCACTCGAAATGCCTTCGCCCATTGGATTTAGAAAATTAGCAGCTTCTCCCGCAAACAATACCCTCCCTTTTCCTAAATGAAGAGCGCAGTCTGGTTCAAGTTCGGGTATAATCCACCGTTCTTTTTTACTACAAGATTGTATTTTGGCATTGTAATGAGCTATAAGAAATGAAATAAATTCCGTATAATAACTTTCAATTTTATTTGCATCTTTCACACATACTCCGAAAATAAGAAAATCATCTTTAACATTAAACCATGCATCATGCTCTGAAAACTGGGGATGTAAAAAAGCATGGAAAAATTTATAATCAAGATCAATTGTCCCTTTACAGAAAGTCTGATATGTAATGATATTTGCTCCTGAAATTTTCAATAAATTTCTTTTTATTGCACTCCCTGCTCCATCACAAACAATAACTGTCTTCGCAGTCTCTTCATGTTTTTTATCACTTTGCAAACATACCGCCACATAGTCATCTTTTTCTTCACAAGAAAGGGCTCTGGTTGATGATCTAAACTCAACTCCCTTATCTATAGCTTGTAAAGTTAACCAATGGTCGAAGGCACTTCTCCAGATATTAAGGCCTTTACTTTCGAATTCAAACGGCTGGTTTTTTTCATCATAGAGAATAAGCCCTTTAGTTACATTTGGTCTGCAGAGCACTGCATCAGGTACTTTCCCAAACTCATTTTCTACAAATTCAATGGTTCTTTCTATTAATATTCCTGAACACGACTTTTCCCGTGGTACTTGCATCTTTTCGACTAATAAAACTTTATAACCGCTCTCCATTAATCGCTTGGCGGCCATACAACCCGCGGGTCCTGCTCCTATCACTATCACATCATACAAATCTATCTCCTCCAAGGCTTATAAAGTTTTTCAAATTCCGACTTCAAATATTCTGGACAAAGCAAAGAAAATACCACTCTTGTATAATACGAAGGATTGGTTACATTCTTTATAGCCAATCTAAAATTTTTTATCCTAACGCTTTAAATGAAATTCTTCGAACAAGTTAAATATGCCAAAATAAGTTTATGCGGATTTGTAGGTGATGAACTTAGTTGAGGTTGGAATAATGTAGCTATAAAAAATCTATTTTGTGGTAATTCAAGTATTCTTGCTTCACCCTTTTCATCTGTACCGACCACTTTAAAACCATTTTCATGTATCAATTTTTGATAATCAGGGTTAATTCCAAAATTACAGTTATAGCGTTCTTTCACTTCTGTTCTATTATAAAACTTGAAAATTATAGAGTTTTCATTAATAAAAATTTTACGTGTTTCTCCAATCAAAGAACAAGATAGCGCAGTAATAAATAAATTCAAAGCATCTGGATTATATTCTGCATGTTCTACATTCTTTAATTTTAGTTTATTCTGAGCATACTCTATTACTGCATGTTGAAAACCACCACATGTTCCAATGAAAGGGTAGTCCTTTTCTCTTGCAAATCGAATTGCATTTATTGCCCCCTTCATGCTCTTATAAGGGCTTCCTGGTGCACACCAAAGTCCATCAAATTTTGTAAGGCTTTTATTTGTATCAAATTCTAATGATTCAGTAGGCAACCATTTTAAATCGATATTAATTCCTAAATAATTTGCACAGTGATTTAATGCTTCGTTTGTCGCTTTATGAGATTGTCGTTCTGAATCAAAATCTCCAATTATTCCAATTTTAATAAAACTACTACTCACTTCTAAACCTCCAGAATTTTATTTTTGATTCGAATATAATATTTTCAGTACAATCAGCTTTAAGATTCTTGTTGCACAAGCCTTGACGGATAAGTTGATTAACTAGCAGATAATCTCAGAATCATAATAAGTATATTTATTCCTCTATGGATTTTTAAAGTTCACTATCTGTCATCGTTCCTTTTATTTGGTAAATGGCTATGTTTTAATATAGTGTTAAAATATAGCCATTAAAAAAATTAGGTGGGATTGCCCACCTATATTGCTCAATATCTGCAAATTAATTACTTTATATTTTCTTAACAATATAATCAACAAATCCTTGTCTAATTTTTTCACCTTGATATATTCTTTCTAAAACTCTATTTTCTTTATATAATATTTCCATATTTTCAAAATATCCGTCTGGTTCACATTCTTCAAAATATGAATGTATTACAGGAATATCATCATCCATTTGCTCATATTGATTTTCGCCAACAGCTACACCTTGTCCACAACGAAAATCTTTTGTGGTAAGGAAATTTACAAAGAGTAGACCATCTTGCTTTAATACTCGCTTCATTTCATTTATAGATTTTGTAACATCTTCTTTATTCATATGAAATACTGAATTGTAAGAATAAACAAAACTAAATGCCTCATTCTCAAATTTTAATTTTCTCATATCTCCTTGTTCAATATTTAAATTCTGACTTTTTTTATTTGCATATTTATTAGCTTCTTCTAATTGTGTAGTATTAAATTCTATTCCATGTGTTAAATATCCATATTCTGAAAATAAGCTTAATGGTGGGCAATCGCCTCCTGCACCACAATCTAATACCGTCTTATTCAAAGTTGTTTCATTACAGAACATAATAAATCTATATAGTGGTATTTGTTTAAATACTTGATTCATTTTATCTTCTCCTCAACTCTATTAACATATTATTTATATTTAACTTTATAATAGAACCATTTAATTTGCAGTTATATCTTTGTTTGCCATTATGCTTACCATTTCTTGATATAGTTTCCATGGCCACAAAGAGGACATACTTTTCCCTTAAAAAATCTGAATTCTTTAACTTCCTGTTCAACTTGTCTTACTTGTAAACCTAAAACAAGAATTTCTTCTAAAGTTAATAGCATTTGTTCTTTTTTTCAACATTGATTTAAAACATAGCCTAGTAAATTCAATTTTTCGCAGAAATCTTTATTCGATCTTTAAACACACCAATTACAGCTAAAATAACCATAACCGCTCCTAATAATGTTGCAATAAGAACTTGCTCTTTTAATATCAACCATCCCCAGAATAAAGCTAGTACCGGATTAACATAAGCATAAGTCATGGCAATATTTATCGGTAGCAATTTCAAAATATAAGCAAAAGCCATAACACCTAGTCCTGTAGTAACAGTAAGATAACCCCATGCAAGTAGCGCAACAAATGATATTTGGGGTAATGATTCATGATTAAATAGCATTAAACTGCCAAAAATACTACTTGCTGCAAGCAATTGGTACCCTGAAAAGATTTGAGCCGAAAGCGTAACCGTAAAACGTGATTGAATAGCAAAACCTACTGCACATAAAATGGCACTGCAAACAACAGCCAACAGTGCCGCCATTTCCGTCGATTTGCCATTAACCAATGACGGCCAAACTATAGTAGACAACCCACAAAATCCTAATAAAAGCGAACTAGTTAATAATAACGACGGAAATTCTCTCTTTAGTATCGCATTTACTACAGCAACAAAAATTGGCACTGACGCTGTTATAAGTGCAGCTACTACAGATTGCACATGCTGCATTCCCCACGTTAATAGAGCTGTTCCACCACCCCAAATCAATAAACTAGAAGTAATAATGACAATGACTTCCTGTTTGGAAGGTTTTAACCTGTGTTTATTCAAATAACCAATAATTAAAAGACTAACTCCTGCCACGAACATTCTTCCTGTTCCCATTAAAAAAGGTGGAATACCATCTTGCCCTATAACAGCCACTCTAATCGCTAAAAAGGTGCTGCTCCACAAAACATATACAATCAACAAATTGATCAAACCTAGCAACGATAACTTTCTTATATATTTTTCCATTTCAATTAATTAAGCTCCTCATAGCCCTTACTCTACCCTCACACTGTTTGACATAGCTGTTTCTTCTGTATTTTTTTGAAATCACTTAAATACGATCATCCGCAAGATGATTTACATTATGATATTGCCAAATCACTGTATCACCTATAGATACAGTATATTACATTCGTTGTTCGTAATTATAATTAGAAATAATTTTTATAAAATATTGATTTTCTATTATAAATCTGATACTTTTATTAAAATAATTATAGTAAAAACAGTAAACACAGTCTAATATATAATTAACCATGCACTTATATTAAATAAATATAACTCAAGGAGATCATTACATGGAATTACGTCATTTAAAGTATTTCGTAGCTGTTGCAGAAGAGTTGAATTTCAGTCGAGCGGCCGAGCGCCTAAAAATATCTCAGCCCCCCCTTAGCCAACAAATTCATCAATTAGAAAATGAATTAGGTATTCAACTCTTTTTTCGAACTAAACGTCAAGTTGAATTAACCGATGCTGGTAAAGCATTTTTAGAAAGCACCTATAAAATACTTAGTAATATTGAAAAAGCGTGTGAAACTGCACGACACTCCCAGAAAGGAGAATTTGGTAAAATAGCAATAGGCTTTACAGGAACAGCTACCTTTGATATTCTTCCAAATTTGATGCAGTCTTACCGGACAAGATATCCTTTCGTCGACTTAACTGTGTGCCAAATTAATACCACGAATCAAGTTCAATCATTATTAAAAAGTGAAATTGACATTGGGATTCTTTGTTCACCAGTCACAAGCCCCAATTTAGAGTTTGCAGTTATTCGTAAAGAACCTTTCATTGTTGCTCTGCCAGAAAATCATCCCTTAGCCTCAAAAACAAATTTGCTTGAAGTGCAAGAATTATCATCCGAATTATTTATTATGACTCCAAGAAAAGCAGGGCAAATTTATTATGATATGGTAATCGGCATCTGCTATAATGCCGGGTTTAGTCCAATTATTACCCAAGAAGTACACGAATTACATACCACATTATCACTTGTTTCCGCCGGAATGGGAATTGCTTTAGTACCTTGTTCTATACAAAATTTTCGCATAAATGGCATAGTATATCGTCAATTAAAAAACTCAACGTCAACCTTAAAAACAGCTTTAGTTTGGCGAAAAGATGAAACAGCACCGATTGTCCATAATTTCTTAAATTTAGCCAAAGAAATTTTTACTCTTACATAATCCCCCAATGGGATTCTTGCATTTTTTAACATCTAATTATTTTGATTTCATAATGCAGCTAATCCGGTTCAGACATGCCACAAATATATTTAATTTCACCCTCCTGCAAAAAGCTATTTTGTTTTGTATCTATCACGTTGATTGAAAAACGTAATATCTGCATATCCAGCATAAATTTTACCACAGTGCTTTACACCCGCTGGGATATAATATTTGTCACCTTTTACATAAGTATTCTTTATACCATCAATAACTAGTTCAATCCTACCGTCAAGGACAGTGCCATATTGGCTCTCATGTTGATGTTCAGACAAATCAACATCTTCTTCAAATTCCATAAATAATATTTGGTGATTTTCTCCTTGAGACAAAAACGCTGTCACCCCTTTCAAAGGGATATCTGCCAATGGTAGATTTTTAATTATTTCCGGAAAATTTTTCGACATAATTCCACTCCTTAATCATTTATTGCCCTACACTATATAAGATGCATAAAAATAACCAAAGTTGTGCTATTATTGTTTTTTAAAATATTTTTTTTAAATTTGATAATATATCTTCATACCATTTATCAGATGGCCTGTGGTCAGGCATATTAGAATACAAATATCTTAATTTTTTTTCTACATCTGAACCAATTATTTTTAAAGAATAAGTTAAATCATCTTCTCTATCATTCTTATTTTTTAAAAAATTTTTTTTCATATTTTCTCTCTGATTAGCAAACTCATTCCAAGCTTTACAGTTACAAGGGTTATCAACCTCTATTAAACTACAATTCTCACCAAAGAATTTATCCAATTTAATTCTAGCACGATAAAGTAAAGCCTTTGTTGCTGATTCAGATAAGTTTATTATTTTTGAGACATCCTCTATACTTAAGCCAAACATATCAATCAAAGAAAATACTATTCTTTGATTCTCAGATAATTTATGAATCATTGTTAAGAAACATCCATTTTGAATTTCTTTAATAGTTTCATCTACTATTATTTCATCTTCTACACTTGGAATTGAAATATCAATATTTACCAAATCCCCAAGTTGCTCTAACTCAAGCATTTCAGCATATGGGGTTTCTTTTAATTTTTTCAACTTTCGCAAGTTCATTAAATGAGTATTAAAACATATTTTTCGAAGCCAAAACCTAACAGCATTTTCATTTCTTAATTGAGATATATCCTCATATGCTTTAAGAAATGTCTCTTGTGTTAAATCTTCTGCTAATTCTTTATGGTTAGTTAATTTATATGCATAAGAATAGATATACTTATGATGCTCTCTAAACACTTCAACAAAATTCAATTTTTCAACCTCCCTTTAATGTATCCATTTATCATATCCTAATAAATACAATTTTCTCAAGCAGTTATTATATAATGTTAAACTTCTCTCTTGCAATAAAATTCACTTTTTTTAATAAAAAACCGTAATTATCTATGATACGACATCCAAAACTAATCTTGAATATATAGCTACATAATATACAGATATCATGATTTTTCTTCTGGCATTTCAATCCTCTGTGTTTTATTCCCTCCCTCCGTAATAAATTAGACCTCCTATGAAATTTATCATAGAAGGTCCTTTAGGTATTCAATTACAGATTTTCGCGTTTTACCTCATTAAACCAACACTGAGCACTTTATTTGCCCCAGTGCATTTTAGCCAATGTTCATTGCCTCTTTTATATCAAACTCATCTAAAAATAAAATTCAACAATATTAAAACTGGAGTTATAATTTCAGAAACAATTATAACTTTAATCCTCCATCCCCTATCTTCTTCTATAGACTTCTGCCATTTTCCAACAAACCTCTGCATCTGATTATAATTTTTCACCGCATTTGCAAGAATTTTCTTATATTCTTCCAAGCACTGTTCCCGAACCATAGCAGGTAACTCATTCGCAACCCCCTGCACTGCTTCGATTGTTATTTTTAACGCAGATACTGCTTCCGGCAAAACTTTTGTCACTTCATTTAGGCGTATCATCTGCTCACTTAAAAGCCGCAGAGTTTCACTAATATCGATCAATAAAGCAGATACTTCTAACTCTATCTTTTTCTCATTTTCTCCATTTATTTCTACAGTTTGAATATGCGACGCCCCTTCCTGTTGCTCCGCATATTCATCTTCCAGTAACTCATCTATTTCAACACGCATAATGGCCTCCCGTTATTTCTTCTTTAACGATAAATCCGGTTTACCAGCTTTATCATTAAAAGTTTTATTGCATTTACCGCAAAGCCAAAATGCTCCATTTTTCAAGATACGAACAAGAATTGTTCCACAGTCTGGGCATTTTACAACAACAGGTTTTCCATGGTCATCCTCATAAAAAAGCTTTCTACCCGTTACTGTGGAAACACAATCCTGATTACTGCAGATATGAAAGTACTTTTTCACCTTTGGCGAATAGCGCCGAATAAGTTCTCCTTTACTACAAACTGGACAGGATTCAAGTACTTTACCTTTTGGTAATGGAAACTTTCTATTTTCAGCAAACTGGATATTTTGATGAACCATAGTGATCATCTCGTCCATATATTCAGACAAACTTTTCTTTCCCGCCGCAATTTCAGACAAGACATATTCCATTTCTGCTGTTGCATCTGGTAGCGTAAGAGATTGATCCACATTTTCTATCAGTCTGGTACCGAATTCTGTAGGTACTAGTTCATTTTTTATTTTCATCATACACGGCTCTACAGGTTTTCCATTCATTGTATCTGCCTGTAATTCCGCAATAATCGTATCCCGTGTGGCCGGAGTACCGATTCCCTTAACCTCTTTCAGCTTTTCCCTATTAGGATTTTCCGCGTCTACAAAGCGCCAAATATTTGCCATGGCCGCCAATAGAGTACCTTCAGTAAAGCGTTTTGGTGGCACTGTCACTTTATCGTTAATGGAGTAATTGGCTTTTTCTACTATGTCACCTATCTTAAGTGTTGGAAGTTTTACGTTATCTTCTGCGAATTCCAGCTCCTGCGCTTCTAATTCATATGCCTTATATCCTTGCTTCAAGATAACTTTTCCGCTGCCAGTAAAGATTTCATCGGCAGCAGCCAAAGTGAACGTGATCTTTTTATATTCGTGAGCAGGAAAAAACTGTAACACATATCTCTTCGCTATAAGTTCATAGATTTTCTTCCCAGTTTCCGTTAACTTTTCCGGCTGAATTACCGTGGGAATAATAGCATGATGAGCCGTTATTTTTTGATCGTTAAAAGCTTTGCTCATAAGGCTTATATCAGCAGCATCTACACCAGTAATCCCAAATGCCGCAAGGACTGGCAGAATTCTCACAACATCGTCTTTTTGCGATACCGGAATATAGTTACAATCACTGCGCGGATAAGATACATATTTCCTCTCATACAGGTCCTGCACCGCAGCCAATACCTCTTTTGGTGAAAATCCATATTTCTTATTTGCTTCTACCTGCAAAGTATCCAAGGAATACGGTAACGGCGGATGCTGTACTATATCCTTCCCCTGTACATCCTTGACAATAACCTCTGCTTTTTCAAACTTCAGCTTGACAGCTTGTAGAATATTTTTATCCTTGATCCGATCTTCTTCATCAAGTGGCAAGTTTTCTGCTGGCTGTAAGGTCGCCTTAAAGGAAACATGATCTTTTTCGAATATCCCTTGTAATTCATAATATTTTACTGACTTAAATCCCTTAATTTCTTTTTCCCGCTTCACGACCAGCGCTAAGGTTGGCACCTTCACCCGGCCAATGCGAAAGGTATTTTCATATCCATATTTTCGAGCATTTACGGTATAAGCGCGAGTAAGGTTCATCCCAATCAGCCAATCCGCTCGTTCTCGGCCTAACCCGGCATAATATAGATTCTCATACTTTTTATTATCTGTAATCTGCGAAAAAGCCCTCTTCAAACTTTCATCATCTTTTGCATTGATGAGAATGCGCTGCACTTTTCCATTAAACTGCAAATAGTTTAGGATTTCATCGATAAGCAGCTGTCCCTCACGGTCTGGATCTCCCGCATGAACAACAACATCTGTATCCATTAAGAGTTTTTTTATCACGGCCAACTGTGTCACAGCTGCAGGTTTCAATTTCCATTCTTTCGGAATAACCGGATAATTTGCCCAAGCCTTATACTCTTCACCATACTCTTCCGGAGAAGCCAACCCGAGAATATGCCCAAATGCCCAAGTCACGGTTGTATCCCCACTTTGAATAAATCCTTTTTCTTTATGACAATTTCCATCCGGCCATAGATAGGCTGCTAAAGCCTTTCCTATATCCGGTTTTTCTGCTATATACGTGACTTTACTCAAAAGAAACACTTCCCTTTTATTTTTATTGTGATAAAATATAATATATATTATTTGTTTTGCGGTAAATATATAAGTGGGTGATTTTGTTGAGTGAATTTGCAAAGCGATTAAAAGAAATACGAAAAGGCAGAATGACGCAAGGCGAACTAGCGGATCTTTTACATACAACCCAAGTACAAATTTCCTTATACGAAACCGGCAAAGATGATCCATCGCCAGCTCTTCTTGAAAAAATCGCAGAAATCTTTGATGTAACCATCGACTATCTTTCTGGAAAAACGCCTGCCAAGGATGCTTCCGTAGATAAAGAGGCAGATACCTTAGCGCAGCGCATCAAAGTGATCCGTGTGTATTACGACAAATCACAGGAAGAATTCGCAAAAGACTTATCCATCAGTCAATCAGCTCTTTCCTCTATTGAACACGGCACCATCCCCTCTGCTGAAGTCATCCAAAAACTTGGCAAAATGGGTTTTTCCCTTGAATGGTTGCTCTATGGCGAAAACAATCAACCGACTTCGCCCAAACAAGTTTTGGAAGATACTGCTGCCGATTGGGAACACACCCGCATCAACAAACTATTAAATGCTCTTTCCCATGACAAGCTCAAACTTTGTCGTCAATGCTTAGAACTTTTCGTTGCATCCTTTACCAAAGAAAAATAGAATGTATATCTTCAGAGCAGGGCAAATGCCCTGCTTTTTTCATTCTCCATACTGCATAAAACCAAGACTTTTCGTTTTCACTACTCGTTTTTGCGCATCGTATGCATTTGGATGGTAGGGATCATAACCATAAAACTCCCCAGACCTTGCTTTTTCGCGTTCTATCCGGTTTGCCGTATATTCTGCTTCCTGCATTGTTACTTGCTTCATGAATGCTGAACCCTTAATCTGTGCCTGATCCATTTCCGCTAACGCTTCTAAAATCGCTGTTGCATTCTTTTTTTGCTGTTCCCCCAAAAGACCGTCTGTAGTAACCTGTAAGACTTCATTTTGTGCAGTGCTTCTAAGTTGCTGATTTTGAAAAACTTTTTGTGCAACACTGACTGCATCCTGATTGATACTTTCTAAGCTGGTATAGAGAAGCATTTCATATGCCTCATCCTGCTCTGCCTTTTCTTGAACCGTCTTAAAATTGGCATTTAAATCGGCTGCACTTTTTCCTTTTGGCATATCGCCGCTTCCCTGCACAGCTTTGAAAACACTTTCCAGCTCAGAATTTATGCCTGTTATCATCAAGATCCTGTTATTCAAGTTTTCCAAGATATTCCGCACTGCAGCAATAGCCTGTTCAGTTTCCCTTACACTATCAGCAAAACGCTTGGCATCAAAGACATGAGCGCCCGGATAGATCAAATCTCCCCACCATGCCTGAGCAATCATAGAAGATCCACTAAGCATTGCCATAGTGAAAACAACAACAGCGGTTTTACGAATTTTCATTTGGCATCACCTTCTCTACAAAACAAATAAATGGCTCATAGGATAAAAGCAAATCTACTTTCTTTACAATTAATTTTTTTGAAATCGGACCCATGTATCGGGAGTCAAAAGAACACTCCATATTGTTTAACAGTAGCATTTCGTTATCCGGCACCTGCCTTTCTCCATCGTCTAACTCTGGCAGCCCTTCCTGATGAAAAATCTTATAGGCTTCTCCGTGAATTTCTAATACATCATCGGAAACCACATATCCATCGCCCGGAAGTCCGCGAACCTGCTTTAACAGCAAAAAGCCTTTTTCTACATGGAGTTTGGGTACATCTACCGGTAGCGATACAATGACATAATCTCCATAGTGTAAGTTCTGGTTAAGTGACACCATGTAAATGCCCCTTGGCGCAGAATCCGTGACATTGATGTAAAATAGTTTCCCGACAAACATATTTGCCAGTGCCAGAAATCCAATTACTGAAAACAGGCCTACCACGAAAATCTTAAGTTTTTTCTGTCCACCATTAAGAAAGTTCATAACGACCTCCCAATGCATTCATAATGGATTTCGGCACACGGAAGGTTAGTGTCGCTAAGCCAATTAGAGATAAACAAAGCAGTACATATTTTGACATGGCTTCTGCTGTGATCCCATTATTTACCGTATAGGTTCCGGATAAATTTCGATTCACCTGATTCACATAGTCTTGTGCCCAACCGGGAAGTGGCTCATTTTTAGAAATACTATTCGGTCCACCGTTATAAGCGGCCAAAGCATAATTCCAATCGCCAAACTGTTCATAAAGCCCCTGCATATATTTAGCTGAAGCTTCTAAATTCTGCTCTGGATTAAAAGGATCATAGCAACCAAGCCCGGCAGCGGTAGATGGCATAAGTTGACCTAGCCCCTCGGCTCCAACCTCACTGACGGCCTGCGGATTCCAACTGCTTTCTGCCTGAATCTGTGCCAAGAAAAGAGTGACGGGAATGTTATATTTTTGCGCTTTTTCTGTCGCTATGCTCACTAAGTTCGCCGGTCCGGAAACACTACCTGATCCCGTTTGTGTTACTGCCGGTGTTTTCATCGTAAAAACATCCTGCGGTTTGGCATCTTTGATGCAAAAAACGCAAAGACCAACCATCACGGATAAGATCATGAGCTTTATGGTTGTCGACACGAGATGGCCGAAACTCCCTTCCGCCACAAATTTCGTAAAGCCCAAGGCCGCAAATGGGCCAGTGCACAGTGCCACTGAAGCCGAAAGATAGAATTCGATATACACGAGCATGATGTAACAGGACAAAAAGAAAAATACGCCCATCGTCAAAAAAGTAACAAGATAAATCGGTAGAATCGTTCCAAAGTTCCGGACAAAATCCATAGAACCAAACGATGCAATTTTATTAAGCCCCGGCGTGATCATATACACGCATTTTTGCATCAGAAGCTGAGGCTGTGACACATTATCTGCAATCACCGTTGGGTCTTGGATAAACGTGCCCGATACTGAACTTACAAAGCTCAAGAAAAAATTATTGATGATATTTTGCCAGTTCGTAAAAATTAAAAACAAAAAGCCATATTTAAAGATTTTCGTAATCGCTTGATTTAGGGAAGTTTCAAGCCCTGCCACAAGAATAGGTAACGTCAAATCAATCACAGCCAAAGCAAACAACAACGCGAAGCCCGCCGTTTGTAGTCCGTTATAGCCTTTGGATAAAGCCGTCACCATTTGTTCCATCAGCTGATTTAAAAAATCGCCCATCTGATACATGGCTTCTACACCCCAAGGCAGTGATATATTATCGCTTCCTCGTTGTCCTGCTCCCGGATTTACACTTCCATCACCACTAAGATTGACGCCAAGTGCTATAAGTCTGGAGTAAGGATCTATGACCGGTCCCGTATAATAACCAGACGGCCAATATTCCACGTGACAATGCGCCCCGGTCGATGTACCAAGCTCTCCATCATAGGCATCCCCACCGGTATAACCAATGACAGTACCTTCCGATATAGTTCCATCCGGACAAATCAAGGTATCCGGATTGCAATCGCCAAACAGAAGAGATTCCCCATTGTCTCCGGTAATCAACACCCAATAAATAAAACCATTGCCCGCACCATGTTCGACAGTTCCACTAAACGGTGCAAGGATAGGTGTTCCAGAAGAAGTTCCGACATCGAGCCCTTTATGTGTATGCCCCATATGATTTTTCTCTCCAAAAGGAGCCGTTACTTCGCCTCCGCCAAACGGCGCTGCAGCAAATACCTGAGCTACACGGAAGCACAACAATATACCGATCAATATACAAAGTCGTGTTATTCTCATAAAAACACCTTACTTATTGCCATAATCATTGCGATTTCTCTGTGCTTCTTCAAAAGCTCTGCCTGAGCGAAGATTTTTATAATCCTCATGATGGTTTATGGCATTGTTGGCACCACGCATCAAAGATCTGCCAATTGTACTATTGGCAAACTTTTGCCGCATCATGGTTTTTGCAAAATTACCAGAAAGAGCTCCGCCATTGTCTGCCTGACTGGTTCGGGCTGCATTCATCGTCGCTCTTGCATTGCCATAGGTGGAAGCGGCTTTTGCTACACCACCACTCGCAGCAGCAGCAACAGTTGTTCCAACTGATCTTGCCCCACCAATGGCAACGCCTGCCTCCATGGAAGGTTGCCCGTTCATCATACTTGCGGCCAGGTTCGGAAGTTGCCAAGTAAGAAAGGCCATAGCTGCATAAGATAAGGACATTCGAAGCATGGTTGCAAAAGATTCTGTGGCTGGAATGGCTTTTACATCGCCAGCCAATGAGTTAAATAGGCCTAGGAGAAAATACATAATCATCAACTTGATACCAAAGCTGAAAACGGCAGATACGACTCGTTGAAATAAAAAGGAAGTATAGCGAATGGCTCCAAAAGGGAGCAAAATGACCCCCATGGAGGCAAAGACATTGAATTCAATCTTCGTTAATAAGATCTGCAACGTAATAAAGAAAAAAGCGCCTAATGTAATAACGGTAGATAGTAGGTACATAAAGCATTTTCCAAGCCCGCCATTGCTCATAATACTGGTGTCATTAAAGGCTTTCAAAAGGCCGCCAACAACTTCAAAGCCTTGTTCTAACACCTTACTTGGTGCAAGCCAATCACCCGTTGGTGTCACTCCTGCAGCTGTTAACCCTGCATATTGAAAAGAGACTAAAATAGCCGAATTGATTTTATCCCACTGCAAAATGAGGAAAAGGAAAAATCCCACTTTCATTACCCGGCTAATCACTGCTGCCATCCGTAGTTCTGCACTATAAAGCGTCCATGTTGTACAAACATCAATTATCGCTAAAACAGAAACGAGCTGCCACGCATAGGGCTGCAAAGCTAAAAACCCCGTAATGCTATGCATCTCAAAAAATTTCAGTAATTCCGTCAAAAAATCACTGCTCGCAAAATCCACGCAATTACCACCTCACATTGCCATAAGTTTGCCATGGATCATCAAGTGCAGGTACAGTTTTCGTTACTTCCTGCTTCATTTTTGTAAGCGCTGCATCCTCTGCTTGTATTGCAGCATTTACCACTGCTTGATGATTCTGTTTTTCCAGCACCTCCGCCTGATTTTTCATGACCTGATTCTGTGCCGTCAGCGCTTGAATCGCTGTATGAACACTGTCGATGTGCGCTTTTTCTGCCGCAATCTCATTCGCAAGCTGCTGCACCTGTTTGCTGCCTGTCGGCGCTTTATTCTGCTCCAAAAGATCCGACAGACGATTTTTAGATAGATCAAGCTCCGTCATGAGCTGATGGTATGCCGTTACATCATCCCGATTTCGCATGGATAAAACTTCTTGCAGCGTCGTTTTCACATTTTGCTCCGCCAAAGAAGTCTGCGCATAAGTATCTACCGCAATTTTAGGAAACGTACTTTGCCAATATTGATTCCATGCAGCCTCTTCTGTAAAGAAACCGGATTTTTTCATCGCCGTATTTATTGTAGCCATGCTGTTATTCAAAGCATCCTTATAGGTATCCAAAACGGTTTCTGGAAGCGCCTCTAATTCTTTCAATTGCAAAGTAATTTGTTGGGCCGTATTCGTCACAACCTGAAGTGTTTCTGTATAGGTTTTAATCTGCTGCAAGATATTTTCCGTATCAATTACTGGAATCGATGCTTGTGCCGTCATCGGTAAAGCCAGCAAAAAAGTCCCGACAATACCCACCGAAAAGGTTTTTCGAACATTCACCATCTAAATTTCTCCTCTCCTTCTTAGGGGGCCCACAATGGACCCCCTATATTTTTCTGCGGCAAGGTGTCCATAATGGACACCTTGTTATGCGTTTTGCAGATAACGTTTTCTATAATCCTGCCACTCTTCTACATACCCTTTATATTCAAACCATTTTTGAATAAAGTTTTCCCGGCCATACTCCGCTAAGATCTTGTTCATGGCTTGCTGATCCTGCTTAGCAGTTGCCGTGACGAACGGAATCTCGGCAGGCTGCAGCGCAAGCCTGAAAATACGGTTTCCTTTTTCTGAGAAATAGTAATAATCTTGCTTTGGTGTCATGCTGGCAATCATATCTATCTGCTTATCATTGCAGTCAAAAATCTTATAGAGTTCCCTGTTTTGTGCGGTCCGGGCATTCTTATTTGCTAGATAAATTCGGTTCGGGCAGTTATCCATTACCGTATTTAAAAGTTCTGGTTTATTGGCTAAATCCGAAAGATTTTGCGTGGCAAATATAATAGAAGTATTCTTTTTACGCATGTCCTTAAAGTACTCTCGAAGCTTTTGTTTAAAGGCTTCATTGTCAAAGAAAAGCCAGCACTCATCGAGCAAAATCATAGAAGGACCAACTGCATCCTTTAAGCGCGACTCAATACGGTGAAATAAGTAATCCAGCGTTGCTGGCACAATCGCAGGTGTACTCATTAGCGTTTCCATTTCATACACCTGCCAGCGTCCTTTGCCAGAAACATCCTTGGTGTTATCAAAAAGCTTTCCATAGCTGCCTTTAACCGTAAGGGGAATCAAGGCCTGTCGAATTTCTTGATCTTGGACCATTTCACAAAACGTAGAGATGGACCGCTGTTCCTCTGGAAATTCTTTTAAAGATCGAAGTGCCTTCCAAACAAAATTATCCTTGGCGGGAGTGATTTCTATATTCTTTTGCTTTAAATACGTTAAGATCCATTCTTTTGCCCATTTGATTTCCTGTTCATCATCAATGCGGGCCAAAGGCTGAAAAGATAACTCTCCTGCACCTTCTGCCGCAATGTTATAGAAATTCCCTCCAACGGCCAGCGTCAAGGCCCGACTAGAGGCTGCTTTATCGAAAATAAACACATTACTGTCCGGATATTTCAAAAAATGTGCTTCTAAGGTATTCAGTAGTACAGACTTTCCGCTGCCGGAAGGTCCGCAAATCATCGTGTGCCCTACATCGCCTACATGAAGAGATAAGCGAAATGGCGTAAATCCATTCGTATCCGTGTAAAGCAGCACAGGCCCCTTTAAGTATTCATTCCTTCTGTCTCCAGGCCATATCGATGTGACCGGGGCAAGGTGACAAAAATTTAAGCTGTTGACAATAGGACGGCGGATATTCGCCCGGTAGCATCCCGGAATTGATCCCCACCATGCTTCCATGCTGTTATCCGTTTCAATATAACCGCAATAACCTAACGAATTAACGGCTTCTAATATCCTGTTGGCTTTATCTGTACAACGATACTTATCGTCATCAGAAACCATCATCGTCATGGTGTAGTAGCCATAGCTTACGGCATCCTGTCCCAGTTCCTGCATGGCAACACTGACATCATCTTTGTTCATGACCGCTGTTTCATCAATGGCATCATTGAGCTTTTCCTTTAAAACCGCTTCACGAACCTGCGTCCAAAAACTCTTAATCTGCTGGTTCCAGCGCATTAAAAAGTTCTTTAACTCTTCCATAGCATCCATTTTGGATAGGCAAATGTAGCGAGATACCCAGCGATATTCAATGTCCATGTTGTTGAATACATCAAACACCCCCGGCGTGGACATTGGCGGAAAGTCTAAGATGGTAACGAGCTTGATGTGTTTTTCTCCGAGCTTCATTTCCCGGCCACCAAGAATATCTGTGTCACAGATATAATCTGTAATGTACTTATCGTAATTTACTTTTACAGGAAATCGTTTGTTAGAAATATTCGAATGCAGATAGCTTAGTGCCTCTGAGGCATCTAACGGCTTAATATCCGGAAACCAGTTCTGCAGCATATTTCCGATGAGGTTCACATTACTGATAAACTTTTCAACAGTTTCACAATACACCCGCATATCAGCCTTATTCTGCCCTTTGTTTTTGGCATCCGCAATAAAGGCATCTGTAATACGCGACTTTAAAAGTTGTGGTGGTTCACAGTAAACATTGAAGTAATAACTCGTTTCAAAGTGTTTTTGACCAGCATAGTAACCGGCTCTTTCATCCTCCATTTTCTGCACAATAGGAATATCTATTTTTGCTGCCTTGTACTTGCTAGCAAGATGACGCTGTGCCTCAAAATATAGAACATATCCTGTAGGCAAGGTTTTAATAACGTTATTCACTGCAGCATTATACTGCATAAGCTCCATGGGCGTAGAGCTATCCATATCCGGCCCGCGAAATTCATAAATAGCCATCATGGAATGATCTTTACCATGGACAATACCTGTTTTCTCGTCCACAAAGGCCCACGGCAAAAGATATGGCAGCCGCGCTTTTTCGTGAAAAACACCGACTTGCTGTGAAAATTTTGCTGTGAGTTTTTTCTTTAAAAATGACAACAACATGCCTCACCTCCTTAGCGATAATAATAAGATTTGTGGCTTTTCGTCCGCCAAAACACTTCATGGAACTGCGGATCTTGCTGCCCCAGATGACGGAATAAATAATGGGCTGCCACAGCCACAAAAAGAACCGTCCATGTTTTCATGAAGATCCCACCCAATACAGCAAACAAGATTTCTGCGATAAACAAGTTCCGTGGAACTCCCATCCAATACAACGGTTTCACCAGAGAGCGATGAATCGGGATTTCATAACCTTCCGGCAATGCTTCTTTTTGGCTCATGGCATAACTCCGCTAATCGTAAGCCCACCTGCCGAAGTCTGTAGATAAGTCATGAAGTTTGGTGCAAATAGACATATGGAAACGGCCAAAATAAGAACAATGAATTTTTGTGTGCCACCACCAGCATGTCCTGAAAAGAGCGCTATAGCAGCCCCTGCAATCCCCATCGCTCCTAGTGTCATAGGTAGTGGTCCTGTCAGCTGATCTGCCAGTGAATTAAAAAACTTCATCCACGGCCATGTGATTCCAGAAACACGATCCCCACTAACGGTACTGGCAAATGCTTTTGTTGATGCACTACTCAAAAGCAGAGTAATGATAGCAGCCTTTTCCAGTGTTTTGTTTCTGATTTTTTCAAACAAATGATTTTTCTTGCGATTCATTTCGGAAATCATCTCCTTAATTCTTTTCTACATGATGCAAAATATATTGCCCCTTCAAACTGTCATAGGCTTTAACTTCAATAATGTCATTGACTACCCGACTTTTTTTGCCATCGCCAAGCTCCACATGAGAAATAAAAATCACCACATCAATGGCTTCTCCGATTAGCTCTTTTACATCTCCGGCAGCATCTGGATCTTCCTGTGCTAATGACTTAATACGTGTTAATCCTTCTTCTGCTCCGTTGGCATGTACTGTACAAACACCGCCTTCATGCCCAGTATTCCAAGCTTTGAGCATCGTATAAGCAGCACCATCGCGAACCTCTCCGACAACAATTCGATCCGGAGACCTACGCATACAATCGGCCAACAGGCGCGTCATGTTGTATTTGATTCCGCCTTGTCCGGTGTCTTGCTTGGTAAACATTGGGCTATAGTCATCAGCTGGACATTGCAGTTCTGGCAAATCTTCTAGACTAATAATGCGGTGATAGGGCGATATTTTCGCAATAGCCGCTAAAATGGCATTAAGAAACGTTGTCTTTCCTGTGCCGGTACCGCCAACAATCAGGATATTTTTCCGCGCGGCGATAGCTTTTTCAATATAATTTTTATAGCTCTGGCTTAGCACTTTATTTACAACATAGTCTTCCAGATAAAAAATCTTCAGAGCTTTTTTCCGGATATTTATCTGCGGATTGCGGACAATTGGCGGAATCTCGCCTTGAAAGCGGGCCCCATAGCCTGCAATTTCAGCAGAAATCGAAGGGATATCTTCATTGACAATCTTTCCGACCTGCCCCGCGACCAGTTCAATAATGGCTTGAATTTTTTCCGGTTCCAAAAAAATATTGGATTTTACCTTTCCCTCTTCATGTGACTGATAGCGAATAAAACCATCATCATTGTTGTAAATTTCCGTGATATCTGGTCGGTTCATTAGATCCACAACCGCAGCGCCAAGCATCACATCCAGATTTTTATTCTCTGCCATAAGTGTTCACTTCCGAACTCAATTCATTCTGCTCAATTGGAATTTCCATACCCATCTCTTCTTCTGTGGGTTCTTCAAATTCTTGAATGCCGTGCTTTGCTGCAAAATCGTTATACAGTGTAATATAGCGATTAATAGCCGCTGTGCTTTCCATACCTTCGATTTTTTCCTTAGCATCCAAAACGGCACCAATTAAAATCACAGTTTTATCTATAGGAAAGCCCGTTTTTTTGATGGTCTGTGCAATGAAATCCAGTCGCTGAACCTCAATTTCCTTTTTGGTCCGTTTCATCTCCTGCCGGATTTTGGCCATCGTCTCTTCTTGCTTTTGCTGCAGAAAGCTGAACTTTTTCTCTAAACGATGAAGGGTTTTCGTTCCTGCCATGTTTCACTTCCTTCCTGCTCATGGCTCTTGATATTCATAAGAAAATTCCTTGGCTTTTTCCTTTTGTCGTTTCTCTTCGGCTGCAGCGGCCAATAAACGATCCCGTTCTGGATACGGATTATCCCTGATAAGATCACTAACTACAGGAGCATCTACTAGCTTCTTTAAGAAAAAACCATTCTCATAATACTTGACCTTATCCGTCAGAACTGGCGGACTACCACTTGCCACAATAATTTCCCGATCCCCAAGGCGCTTAATTTCATCTGCGTTCATAAGCGCTCTGGCCGTTTCTGACTTTGAATAGCTCTTATTCGAAAACCAGCCGCTGCTTGAGACACTTTCCACGGTAATCGTCTTATTGCCAAGAAGAGACTCCGTATATTTTCCAGTATCGTTGTCATTCGGTGCGTAAAAGATCTGCAAATGGCAGTTCATCAGAATCTGATTGTCTTTCCCATAAATCCCGTTAATCTGAGGCAATCCCTGGTTGATCAAAAACACCTTCATGCCATACCCAGCAATATAGGAAAGCGTTGCAGCAAAGGACTGCAAATTCCCCAAGGATGAGAATTCGTCCATCAAAAAAAGGCATTTATGCTTGTATAAGGTTTTGGCCTGTCCATTCTCATAGGTCCCAATCCGTTTGGCATGATGCTTTACCATCATTTCAAAGAACAGCCGGAATATCGGTGCGAGCCGCAAAAGGTCTGAAGGCGGCGTTACCAAGTAAAGCGATACCAGCTTTCTATAATTCATAAGATCATCAATACAGAAATCACTTACAGACGTGTTTTTTGCCAGCGTCGGATCAAGATATTCCTTCAGTGCCGTATTGGCCGTAGAAACAATGCTGCCACACTCATTATCTGGCTTTGACAGTATCTCCACGAAGTTCTGGTAGATGATAGGATGGACGTTTGGCATGTAGTCCAGTGAAATGGCATCCGGATAAAGCTCTTTCATATCTTCCGGCGTAAATCTTCGTTTTACATACGATTCACTCACTTTATCCCACTCCACAAGATCAATACCTTCATCTGGTACATGATCAAAGGTCTGCAGTGCTTTTAGCGTATCTAAAAAGCCTTTCGCATTTACCTTTTGAACCAGCTGCCCATCTAAGTCTTCCATGACTGGATTACCGTCTTTATCAAACTCTGGAACAATGTTTGCCTTCATAAAAGCAGCTACCGTATAAAGATTCGGTACACTCGGATAATGCTCCGGATCACTGTAATGCGCATACATCAAATGTAAAATAACTACCGTAATGACTGTTGCCGCATTCGCGCCCCAGTGATCAAGACTCCCTTTTCCTTCATAATTTGCCAAGATATAGGCCAAATTCTGCGCCGCCGGGACTTCGGCTGCCGTTCCAATTGGAATTTCCTCTAGTGGATTCCAGCGGGCCGAACTGCCGTCAAGGGCTGTCGGCTCGAACTTAATTACCTTGTGCCCCATCCACTTCCGATACCCTGCCGTAACTCCCCAGTTCTCACTTTTAATATCATTAACGATAACGCTTGACTTCCAGCCGCCAAGGAGTGTAGGAATAATAAGCCCTACCCCTTTCCCTGAACGCGTCGGCGCAATAACTGCCAAGTGTTTATTGGAGTTGTCCCGCAGATAAAAATGCGGGCAGGAGATATACACCTGCAGCAGTTTTTTATATAGACATACCCAAGGATATACCGTATAAAAATCATATTTTTGCGCCTCATATTTCGGCGGATGCTCAATCTTGTGTTGCAAGCCCTGCAGCCGCTTCTCCAATCCTTTCCGTACTGCCACATTCTCTGGCGGAATTTCGTCTAACTCGTTTTGTGCCAAAACCAACTGATTGCTTATGCGATCCATTTTTTTATCCAAACGTTTATCAAAATCCATCTCAGCAAAAGATACCTTCTCTTGCTTAATTTTTTCTACCGCACGAAGAATGTCCGTAAACTTTCGCGTAAACGCATTATCATAGAGCCCTACCACTACGCCACTTGCTGAAATCAGATCCATTCCTAAAATATCCTTGTACTCTCCCCAATGCGCACTGCCATGAGAATCCAAACGGCGTGGAGGTTGCAAAACGAATAAGAATAGCAACCCGACAAGAAATCCCCCATAAATATATACATAGGTCTGCTTGAATAAATCTGGTATATAGAAATGGAAATGTTGAAACCAACTAAAATATTTCCATGGATAATAGTAAAGCTGCCCATTCATCTGAAATGACGTTCCGAGTAAAGGATCATACTGCACCAGTGCAGCCAGTTTTTGTGTGGCTGTCCATAAACCAACAATTGCTGGCATAAAAAAGAAAAATACCCTAATCACGGTATGCTCCTATAGCTAAATCCTGATTAACAAAAATACTGAACTGGAAACCCGGTTCAATCTCAATCGTCGGATTCACATTAGCATCTTTATCCATGAGTTTTTGCCCTGTCTGGAGGATGGATGCAACCGCTCCGGAAACAGCTTCCTGTCCGGGACTTCGGCTGTCGCTGCCGGAGGTATTTCCTGTTAAGCTTTGCGCTGCTGCGCTAAGGAGTGTACTGAAAAAAGCAGTTTGATACAACTTACCGCGATGCTCATTGTATTTATCCATTAACCCCGGATAACCGGTGCCGTCAATTGCCTGTTGATTTGGAAGCGTAAGTGATGCACCATTTGGCAAAATAATACGTTTAAATACGACACTGATTCTCTGATTGCCAAGGCCACCAGTGGCACCCGTTGTCCCGATAATCCGACTCCCCTGCGGAATCAACAAATGCGTTCCCGTGAGACTGTCGTAAATATTCTGCCGAACCTGCGCCACAACATCACCGTTTGGAACATCACTCGTTACCCCCGTAAGCAGTGTTGCCTGAATCACCGCGCCTGCATTTAAAACATAACTTCCCGTATCTTGCAGCGCATCATCAGAAAAGTAATAAGAACTTTGTACCGCTTGCATTTTTGATACGCCTGCCGTTGCCGTAGAAATTGGTGTAACTTCTGGCGCTTGCCCTTGTGAAACAGCCGCTGCAATTTTAAAAGCTAATGCACTGCTATTAATGGCCTGTTGCACCTTTGCTGCTTTTTCCTCCTCCGCTACTGCATTATCTCGGTAGCTGTTATTCGAAGCTGATGCTGCAGCTGTTGTTGGAACATAAGTTACTGCAGCTGGTCGGCTAGTTGTTGTACTTGCTGGCCGATATGAATTCTGCGCCGTATTTTGGGAAGTTGTTACTTGCCCAGTTTGACTCCCATTGCTATTCAGATCATTCCCTTTATTTTTCTGATATTTGCCGATATCCGAATATTTATCCGGCAGTTGCTCTGCTGGTGTCGCTGCACTTGCAACACTCTGACTAGAAAGCGGCTTATCTACTTTCTCTTTTGTTCCGAAAAACGTATTACTAGCAGCTGCTGTAATCGCACAAAGAAGAACCGCGCCGCCTGTGACCATTATGGCTTTTTTCTTTAAGGTTTTTGCCCTGCTTTCCGGATCATCGTCATCCGAAAAATCAATCTCGCCACTCTCTCCCGTCTGCTTTTCTTCTCCTCCATCAAGCTTTTCAACTTCCTCATTTTCTTCATCTTCAAAATCCCCATCCCGTTTCCTATGAAACAGTCCTTTCACTTTGTCAAAAATCACCGTGCATCACCACCTGTTAAAAGTTTTGGCAGACCAGAGTCTTCTTTTTTCGGATAAAGATCTACATATACATTGGCAGAATAATAAAGTCTGGCATGTGTAAACACGCGATCTGCAATGAAATAGGCCCCATGAATCCGATAATTTATGAGCGTCAGTTTTTCTTTGTCTATATTTTCTACATTGTAAAGAACCGGCAGATCATATTTATTAGACTTTGGCATCTGAATGTAGGTCCGTGTGCCATCATCAAAAACTTTTAGGGGAAAAAAAGCCTTGTCTGCTTTTTTGCTGCCCTTGGTTTCATAGGAATAGTTCATCGTTTTCGCTACATAACGCCCCTCGATTTTCTCGGTGAAAATATCGAGAAATTCTTTTTCTTCGCGATTTTGATAAACTTCTGTATTTGCCAGTTTCCGATACATTTCTTCCGGATAATCCCATGAAATAACTGGATTATACGTATCTGTAGATGACACCGCTAGACGATAGGAACGTTTCTCCGTATTGATAATAAAGTTCGTACTAATATCTGCAAGCTTTGGTTTTACATAAACATGCACGGTATTATCTACATTGGCCGTCTCAATATTCCATCGCTCTGTATCCCCGGCTAGGACGCCAACTAATTTTTCATTTGGATGCAAAGTAATATCTGTCACATGACCAAGCTGTACATATACTTGATACACACTGCCCTCGTTATAGTCATACATCAGTTTCGATGCAGAAACATAGGCATCTTCTGTTGCATAAAAGGCTTTCTGCTCAGCAAGGGCAATCAGACTAGATGAATACATCGAAACCGCTACAGCTACTGCGATAAAAATTTTGCGATGATTCAAAGTGATCACTCCTTGCTTTCATTTTCTTTACTAATGGCTAAATCCTTAATTTTAAGTCCTAATGGATTAATAAGTAATTCTTCTTCTTTGCTCTGCGGTTCAATCGCAACAGAAAAGAGCGCTACATAACTGACCTTTTTCCCCGTTACATTACCACTAATGGCATATTCTTCTTCTACCCATCGGACTTGATATGTAGAATTTGATCCTGGCTGCAGTTGAATCGAACGGATCTGCGGCTGCACCGTCATGCGACCAAGGAGCCCAACGGGATTATCTTTCGATACAATTGCATTTATCTTCTGTGCCGCTTCCTGCGTCATAAAATGCCGAGCGCGATTCCAATCGTTTTTATATTGAACCGGATCAAGGGGAATTGTTCTTGTGTCAGCAATGAATTGAGCCAAGAATGTTTTAATTTCTGCCTCCTGTGGTTTATAGTTCGTTGCCTTTAACTGACCACCAGTTTCTACCTGCCCTGTGGCATTGTCCACGCGAACAACATACGTTTTATAATTTGCCGTTGTCGCAATGAAAATAATGGAAAGCACACAAATAATCAAAAGCACGAGGTACAGCAAGTTTCTTTTTTTCGCCACATCCTTGTCTAAAGCCAGATTATATAAGTCGCTCTGGAACGTGCCTGCAGCCTTTCGGTCAAATACTGCCGTCGGCTCCCCTTTCGGAAAAAATTTAGTTTGCGGTTCCATATATTCCACCTCCTTTACGGTGAAATATTATCATCATTTCGATAAAAAGTAAATAATAATATTTATTTAAAATAAGCTAATTTAAAGGTTTTATCTAAATATTTTTACCACAATACTAATAATATTTATTTTACAGCCAGTAATAAAAACTATATAATATAAGCAGTAAAATGAATCAACGGCGAGAGCTAAAACCCATAATGCCCATAATGCGCATTTACACAAAACTCTAGCGAGCTTTGTTGCGCCATCCTCCAGCTGGACCGGATTGCTGCCTTCGGCAGACGGCTTTGCCGTGCTTCGTTTTCCTTCGGAACAACGAACCGAAAAATTTTTACAAATTTTAAAAAGAAAAAGCAGCCCCAAAAATTGGAGCTGCCACAGGTAAGAGATATGTCCCATTACTATTTTGAAAATACACCACACGGCACGCGAAAAAATGGCACCAAGCTAAATACAAAAACACATTACGACTATATTTTCCGTGAAGGCGAATACGCTCATATGGAAAACCGGGAAGAGGATCTTGCCTTTACTTCTTATGGAAATATGCCAAGCTGGGCCGATTATCCAGGAATGTTTTGGGAAGAAGCTGAAGCCCACCGTGATAAGCCCGATGGCCGTGCCTACCGGGAATTTCGTTTTGCTCTGCAGGAAGAATTTACCCCTGCCGAAAACATGGAGCTTATCGAACAGCTTTTAAAAGAAACCAGCATTAAGGACCACCATGCCTATTCCTATGCCATTCATGATAAAGCTGCTACGTTTGATAAGGACCATAGAAATATCCACTGCCATCTGATGTTTAATGAAAAAATTATCGAATGCGACCGGCCACTTTCCCCTGATAAATTTTTCAATCACTATGCAGTAAATCGCGCCGGTGAACCAACGCAAGGCTATCGTTCATCCAGAGAATTCATATCTAAAGAAATGACTCTTCATTTGCGCAAACGCTGGGCTGAAATGGTCAATGAAAAGTTTCAAGAAAAAGGCCTTTCTACTTGTATCAGTGAAAAGACCTTAAATACCCAGCGTGAAGAACTGGTTTTGTCAGGAAAAAACGAGGAGGCCGAACTTCTCAACCGAACTCCTGCCCCACACCTTGGCAGTGCTTACCGGAATCCAGTTGCTATGCAAAAAATTATGGATCAAATAGAGCAGGCCGATCGCGAATCGGATTTCTCGGAAACTAGTGAAGAAACAGATTTCTCTGCACTTTCTTCCAAAGAGCAAAATATCTTAATTTTTGCCAATGATGTTTTGCTCCGTCAGGTCGCTCGCCAAATACAGCAAGAACGTCTACGATTGCAAAAAGAACAGGATATAGAAAGAGCAAAAATTGAGGCAGCAGAAATCATGGAAGAACCATTCATTATAAGCGTTGGCGATGTCTATTCTTATCTTGAAGAAACGGCCTCTAAATACCAAAAACTTGCTAACGATAAATTAGCTGCCTACAAAACCTTAAAACCGCAGATTCTAAGTGACCAACAATTACGCCTTGCAGCTCAGGACAAAGCCTTTAATAACCAGTATGATAAAACCCTCAAAGCCTACGCAAAATCTGCCAAGGAATTAAATCGTACAAAAGAAATGGCTACATCCCTTTATGGCGTTCCTGATAAAATGCATGAACTGGCCGAATGTAGCAAAAAAATAAAGCTGCTTACCGAAGAACGAAATCTTCTTGGTAAACAGCTCAATAATTATCGCCGCGCTATGAATGGCGAAGCAAAAGAAAAGATTGATGATATTTTTAATACTTTATGGCAGGAAAATGCTGAAAACCAGCGCCAGAGTAAACAGCTCTATTCTGAATATCTTTCTTTCAAAAAACAGTGTGATAAATACAGTGAAACTGCACAAAAACTTAGCACAGCAAATATGGATACCATACTTTTCACAGATAAGCTCCCAGCAACATTAAACCGCAAATGTAAAGTTGACGGCATCCAGCCTATTTCTAAGCTCAAAATCTTGGTTTATAAAGGAGATTCTTATACCCTATTAGAGCAACTTCCTACTCCTATAGATACCGACAAGAAGATAAATAATATCTATACCGTTACTGCTGTAAAACTTGGCGATAATATAACCCGTGGCACCGTGCCAAAATACGAACTTCAAGTAATAATGGGCAACAACAACAAATGGAAGATACAATGTACTTTTAGTCGAATGAAAAGTGATGCTACGCCCGAATTTGTTCCACTCTACGCTCGTCATGAAACAAAACAAAAAAATGAGACCTCGCAAAAAAAAATTACGAGACATCCACATCCAATTTTGCAGGCAGCCTACAATCAGCAGAAACAGGCAATTTCAGCTCATATTTCTACTTTCGCAGAAAAACTTGTTTCAAAAGAAAAGGACATCCATTTGGACGCCCATTGGAATAATGAACCTGAAGTTAAAGATAAGGCAAAAGTTGCCGAAGATAAGATGTATCAAGGGTGGAGCTTATGACAACACTTTTCACGTTCATCAAATATAATCCTAGATTTTTTTGCAAATCCAATTAATATAAAACAAAAACACGTATCGTTAATAGGCTGATTGCTCCTATGCTTTGCCTTGTCATATATTATTGTGCCACTTCCTCCGCAAAGACAAACAAATTTCTATATTCTCAACACATTGCTTTAGCAACATCTAAAAATTTTTTAAATTCAACTTTTAATTCTTCTAAATCCGTCTCCCCCCCCCAGCTCACACGGATTGAGCTCTCTATCTGATTCTGTGATAACCCCATAGCTGCTAATACGTAACTTGGAGAATAAATTTGCGACGTACATGCTGAACCATTAGAAATACCGCAATACTGTTTTGTAGAAAGCATTAAGGCTTCGGAAGAAACTCCCTCAATAGAAAAATTCAGTGTACTAGATATACAAAAATTCTGGTTTCCATTTATAGTATATTTTAAGCCAGAAGACTCTAAAAGATCCAGTATTTCGTTCTTTATTTTAGATGTTTTTTCAGTATATGCCTGATATTCAAACTCAGCAATCTCACAAGCCCTACCTAAACCAGCCACCAATGCTACAGGAATTGTTCCAGGACGAATTCCACGTTCTTGTTGGCCACCATACATAATTGGTTTAACCGGTGGAAGTTTATATCGTTTCTTTTTTAGAACCAAAACACCAATTCCCTGCGGCCCTTGCAACTTATGAGCACTAAAAGAAAGCATATCATATTTTAGCTTTCTTATCTCATCTACTAATTTCCCACAACTTTGAGTTGCATCTATATGAAATAAAATATTCCGTTCTGCTAATGCATTTCCGATTTCAAAGACCGGCTGAATAATACCGCTTTCATTATTAACATGCATTACACTCACTAATAAGGTATCAGACCTTACTTTGCTTAATAATTGCGCTACATTTATCCTTCCAGATTCATCAGGACTAACGATATCTATATCAAAGCCCTTCTTTTCCATTACTTTAACAGTCTCCAAAACCGCTTTATGTTCTATTGCAGTCGTAACAATATGTTTCTTGCCATTGTTTAAACCATATTCTTCTAATCCTTGAATCGCAATATTGTTACTTTCCGTTGCCCCACTCGTAAAAAAAACTTCATCTTTATTTACGCCAAGTAAAAAAGCAACTTTTCCTCTAGCATCATCTACAATCTTACCGGCCCGTTCTCCATAATCATGTGTTCTACTATCTGCATTTCCTATATAATTACGATATACACGGAACATTTCATCCACAACTCTTAAATCAACAGGTGCCGAAGCATTGTAATCTAAATAGATACTCATTTTTTACCCTCTAATCCTAATTCCAACAAATCACTTAAATTTTTTATAAAATTTGTCCCGGATAGATATGATATTCCTCTTTCTAGATGAAGTTTGAAATACTTTGTAATTGTGTTCTCATCTGTCGGTAAGCCCATCTTTTTACACCAAGCAATAATAAGTGCTTCATATAAGGCACTATACTCACCACCGAACGTATACCAAGACATCTCTAAATTGCTATCTGCATTAATCGGAATATCTGTTGGCATAGTATTTTCAGCAAGAGAATAACAAAAGGCCCACCTACACAGCACATTCCAATTTTTTATACCGGTTTTTCCTTTTAGTCTAGAAAGTCGTTCTTTTGCCTGATTGGATAACTTTATTTGCTTTATTACCACTGTTCTCCCTCCGTAAAGTACCCCGGTATAATGGTTGTACATTTCTTATCATCATCATAACGAAGAGTGAATTCATCTCCAATATTTTCTTGCATGGCGTCATAATATTTCCCATAGATTTCGGAATCTGTTGATAAAATAATTGTTTGATCACTTGCATGGGGAAAATACGTTTTTATAAAAGATATTCGATGTCTAGAATCTAACCGTGACAAAGGTGTATCTATAATGACTGGCAGCTTCTTTTTTGAACAAATTGCTAAAGCCCACAGTAAAGATACTACCATCAATTGTTTTTCTCCTGCGGATAACTTAGTTTTTTCAACTTCGCTTCCACTTTCATCCAGGTAATAAAAATCTAATGTCTTAGGATCCATTTCAATTTTATAGATCATACTCTTTTTATTCGCAAGTTTTTTATAACATTCTGTCATAGTTTCTGCTAAAACACTAATTTTTTGTGACTGCAGTCTAACTTTATATTCATCTAAAATCTCATTGGCATAATGTGAATATTTTATAATACGATCATTATCGTCATTAACTTCCAATTTCGAAAGCATATTTTCAACATACCGTTTAAATTCAGAATTAGCTAAAATAGCTTCTCCATTCAATTTAGGGCGTTTCTTATTGCACTCTTCTAGATCTACCTCGAGATTTGTTTTTTGCTTTTCTAACTCCATAATTCTTTTATAAATTTTCGAGATAGCCTTTTCATCGATTTCAACGGATAAATAGCTATCAAGTTCATCAGCTTTTGATTGGTTATTTTGTCGCGCTTCAATAAGTGTTTCAGTATTCTTCTTCACATCCATTAATTTATGATCGCACAAGCTTACCAACTGTAAATATGCAAAATCCGGTAGATCATATAGCATCTCAACCTTTATACTGTCTGTCTGTTGTTTTATAAAATTCATAAACTCTTCAATGACATCTGATGCAGCATTCTGTTTAAATTGGTCATAGAACATATGTATTTTCTTTACAGCAAGTTGATTTTCTCTTTCTTCTCGTTCTTTTTGGGATTGAGCTCTAATTTGTGAAAGTAACTCTTTCACAAAAATTAACGGTAGCTCTGAACTTGCTATATCTATGAGCTGATTTGTATTTTGATCAATTTTTGCTAAAATAGCTAATTTTTCTTGATATAATTCTTGTTTTTTTGCAACAATATCGCCACCTTTACTAGAATAATTAATCCTCGCTTTTTCAAGTTCTTTTTCAACGAAAGACAATTGATTCGTGATTGCCGATATCTGATTATCTAATTCTTGTAGTTGATCTTCCGCATCATCTCTACGTTTTCTCAAAGCGTTTGATTCCGCAGTATTATATTTTCTCTCATGCTCCCGTGTAATCTTTGAAGTAATTCTATGTAAATCGCCTTTGAGTGTATCCAAAACATTAATTCCAAGCAACATTTTTATTGATTCTTTCATTTGTTCATTCGTATCTTCTTCAGCTAATTCCGCAATCTTTTCTCCATCAAAGAAAAAGAAATTTGACAAACCGCTTGGCAAAACATTTTCTATAAACATCGCCCAGTTGTCGGTAAAAAAAGAATTATATTGACCATTTTGATAAATTTTAATTTCTTCACGTATTTTTTTCTTATTTCCATCCCAATTTCGCTGAATAAGATACCTTTCTTCATCCGAATTCATTAGGAACTCTAACTCAATATAACTTTCTAAGGTTTTATCAGCTTTATTAATATAGGATTTTAAATATTGTCCGTAAGTTCTATATTTACTCTCTACATATGCAAAAGAATTAGAGCCATACAGTGCCAATAAAACGGCTTCAAGAAATGTAGTTTTCCCCCTACCATTCATACCCCCAATAAGTACAACTGGTTTCTTTCCGTTAAATTCAAAGGTATTTGTTCCAGCATATATACCAAAATTATGCAGAGTCAATTTTTTTATAATCATTAATTTTCTTCCTCTTCTCCAGAGTCATCAAACTCTTCGCCTCCAAGCATAATATGCTCTAAGAATTTTTCATTGTACTTTCCACCATACTCTTTTTTTCGTTTGACTTGTTCTGAATAGTATTGTGTTGCATCGTCTTCATTTTCATAAAAATTTTGTTTAATACATTGTTTTAATGAACCCAAAATTCCCTTCCTCTGATTTAAACCATTAGAAGAATTTTCTATATCAATCAGACCATATAACATTTCAAATAACAATTCTTCATTAGGATGTAATTCATTACATACATCTTTTAAAATATCCCACTCTGCCTTACTAAATGTTTCTGAAGCAATCCAAGTTGGATCCTCAAATTTCTTTCCCATCACATCTTCATAAATTTTAGGAAGCGAATCGTCAAATTCATGTTTGTTAAACACCCAAATTCTGCGTATTTGCTGAAGTTCTGGAGTTGAAATCAACTCCAAATTGCTAAACTCTTCTGGCCCAGTTTCGTTAATTTCCTTTTGCATTTCCAGCAAATGTCTCAACCATTGTTCACGAACTTCTTTTTTATATGGTCCATGATACAATCTTTCATAGCTTCCCTGCAAAGAACCATTCATCCTCCGAAAGCTTCGTCTATCACGATCTTTTTCTTCATCTCCGAATTCATTTCTGAATTCTAAAAGCGGTGTCATCCAAGCTTTTTCATCATCGTTGGCAATCATGGCTTCCATAGACTTATCCTTTTCAACCATCGTGCAAACCCAGCATCCGAATCTACTTTTCCCACAACTTGGCAAATCTTTTTGCACCATCAAAGGACATTCAGTGTCAACAGAAGCTCCTTTATAAAGTGTAAGTAAATCTGTATTTGAATATCCCCATGGATTTTTATACTGCATAAGAAAAACCCAGACATCATTATCAGTCCAATTTTCCAAAGGAGCGAATACTAATTCATTTGCTAAAGTTGGATTAGGACTTAATAAATCTCGCACCCTCAGTTTCTCATATTTAGACATCGTTTTTGCACGATTTGTACTTTCTGCTTTTCTAGTTCCCAACACAAGTATAATTTCACCATGCTCAACAATTTTATTTTTTATAAAATTATTTACAGGCTGAATCTTTAACCGATCAGTACACCAACGCAATTTTTTTCTTGGAAAAGGGTATCCCCTACCTAAAAAATTCACCCAAAATGTATTATCAACTTCTGGCGTCAAAACCTGCGTAACAAACGGCAATTTCTTTTGCTGCGATTGCTCATCCATAATTTTCAAAGAATGCTTTGCCCATTGCGCAATTACAGGTGACTCTACTAAAGTATCCGTATTAATAATATGAACAGTCTTATGTAGTTGTTCTTTCGGTAATTTTTCTAAAGCCAGCCATACTAATTGTAAAGTTGCTGTACTGTCCTTTCCTCCGGAATACCCTATTACCCAAGGTATATCATCGGCAATATATAGATTCTGAATGGTTTCCATCATTTCGGTTATTATATCTTTTGTAACATTTGTTTCTATTCGAGATTTACCAAATTCAGACATTTAAATTCTCCAGTCTTATGCTTTATTAGTTTGCATAAATTTACTTTCTTTTTCCTTTTCATCATCGGTCAAAGAAATCCCCATATATTTTTTTATAATATTACCGGTTAATGCAGTCGCGTTTTCATTGGCAATAATCCTGCCATTAACATTAATCGTACGCATCTTCCAATCTTTAGCATTTCTTTTCCAATTAATTTTTCTTAACGCAAACATTTTTTGTTTCATATCTATTTCAGAATGATTATACAAATACTCACCAATACGCCCCAGTGCTTGAATAACAACATTCTGCGTTATTATATAATTCTCCCGTAAATCTTTTTTACTAATTTCTTTTTGTTGCAGTTCTATCCAAGGAATAATATTATCTGATACAGCTTCCCAAAAATCTGTTAAGAATTTTTCACTTTCTTGGTTCGCATGACTTTTTTTTATAATACGTGCATTAGCTCTATAAAAGGTATTTAAAGTGAATAAACTTGACGAATACTTCCCAAGAATATCTTTTTCTTTATCCGTATAAGTATTTAAAAAATCAACATTAGCAATTGAATTCCTAGTTATAATTGCTAATTGATCACGTGAGTCATATAGCTCTGATATAGAATTTGAGGTTTTAACTGCATGTTTATTCAAATCTGTAAAAATTTGTTGACTTCGTTGTAGGCCCTTATCTCCAAAAAAAACAACCGAAATTGTTTCATCGCCCAATGATTCATTTTCATTAAGAGCTTCCAATATTGCAGCTTTTCGATGTTGCCCATCATTAATCAAAAACCTAGCATCCATGGAAACTTCTAAAACACCAGTATCGCCATTGTTTTCGTTTGGGACAAATGAAAATTTCCCATCTATAGAGCCTGCTAATGCAGAAAAAACATAATTATTTCGGTTATTCAAAATATATCGGCTTATCACAGGTATGCGAGAGATGTTTAATTTTCGTTGTGCCCGATACTCTGGTGAAACATATTCCATTTCATCAGGAAATAATCTTGAAAGCATTTTTAAAGGAACCATAGCAATATAATATTCTCTTCCAGCTTGAATACCTTTTACAACAGGAAATTTATAAACGAAATCCATTTGCATCCTCCTCAAAGCAAGAAAAGCAGATATACTTAAGTAGTATACTTAAGTATATCTGCTTCATTTTTAAATGTCAACGAAGATTCACGAACTTATATTCGTTATTCTGCCAACTTTTCCTTAGCATATTCCCAGAATGGTTTATCTCTCATATACATTGGAACATTAGTACTTCCTATTTTCACAATACTTTCATGCTTTTTTAAACTCTTTATATCACTACATAACTGATTTTCCATCACACTTCCACTTGCAGTATTAAATACAAATCTTGCATCTGCTGGTGATAGATCTGCAACATTATGTATTACCCAAGTTAAAATATACTTTGAATAATCTTCTTCTTTGGTTATAAAGTGTTTAAGAAACTGAGTGGAAAGAATAGTTCCAACGCCAAATTCTCTGCCTTCTTTAAGGATTTTTCGTAAAGAAGAATAACCTTCACGTAGGAAGTTATCAGCCTCATCTACAAGAATAATTTTCTTAAGTTCACGCTTATTATTTTTCAATGCACTATGACCAGATGCTTGCATTTGAGAATAGAATAAATCTAAAGTAATAGCTACCACCAAATTTTGCAAATCAGAATCATAGCCCGACAAGTCAATTACCACAACGCCATGCAACACCTCAAATAAAGCTCTTGTTTTACTAGCAATAGGTTCAAAGATCTCAAACATCGATATTTTTTGCAATGCAGCATCCAGTACATCTCCCTTTTTTATATCTTCATTATTTGCATAAAGTTGATGTACTGTAGAAAATGTTGGAGGTTCATTCATCCAACTATCTACCACGGCTTTTACTATTCCACAACTCGAATAAGCTTCCTCAATACAGCTTAACAAAGTATTTTTCTGTTTAGGTCCTAAACTCGGATAGACCTTAGATAATGTATCAACAAAAGTATTAGCTGTATGAACTGGTAATAAATTTTTCGGAGTCCCTGACCAGGTTAAAGCTAGAGGGTTAAACGGCAAATGATATGGCTTATAGACTTTTGCATTTGTCAATTTAATAAAATCAATCTTTTGTTCATTATAATCGCCTTTATAGTCAAATATTAGAATACCCACATCATTCGATAAGATATTCTTTTCTCTATTATGATAAATTTGGGCAATTAATGATTGTGTAAATTGTGTTTTACCAGTTCCCATGGTACCAATAATTCCAGTATTGGTATGAAAAACTTTATCTGTATCATTCGGTTCCCAATATATTTCTTCCCCATTCTGTTGATTATGACCGAATAATACTTTTATTCCTTCATTACTTTCTAAATGAGTGAGTTCAAGTACCTCGCCATTTTTCGCTGACATCATTTGATGCGGAATTCCGTTAGCTTCTTGTTCCAACGCATTGTCTTTCGTATTATCATCAAAAGCGTCAAGATTAAATACCGTTGCTGGAATATTCGAAACATCCCCTGATAAATTGGTGACATTTACATCAGCCAAACGCTTATAATCTCTATTTTCCGCCAAAAGTATATCTTCAATTTCTCGAACATCCCGTAAAATATAACCGAATTCGTCTTGTTCCGGAAGTTCGATAAAATTAATAATGTCATCTTTAAAAGAAGAACTTTTCGATACCAAGCCCTTCTTAAATGACAACACTGCCCCCTTGCCAAGAACCTCACGAATATCATTTGTTATTGTATAGTGTTCGTTTAGTAAATCTTCCCTATACTCGTCAAGAGCTTTGTCCCAGTCTTGTGTATCATCTACTTGATATACTTTCATTTTTTTACAGCTAGTAATCAGCAATTGTATTAAAAAGTTACGATTTACCTTTGCCATAATAGTATCAATTGCTTCATCTATAGGATTAAAAGCATTTTCTAATCCCCCAGCCGTCTGTGCTACTTGTTTAAATGCTTTTTGAATGACACCTGCATTGTTATCACCAGTTTTAACCTCAGTAGGATATAAAAAAATTTTTAAATCATCCGCATTTTTATATAATCCAATAAATAATAAATCATCACTCGTTGGACCTTTTTCAAACCCAAGGTTCTTAGCGGATAGCACACCTTCATTTTGAGATAAACCAACCCCTCTTGAAACCCTCAACATCTCTTCTAATGAGATTGGAACCCATAAAATATTTTCATGTTTCAAATAAGCTAACATAAATTTAATTGCAGCAACAATGCTAATTTTTTCTCTTGAAAAAGTAGTATCTTTATTGATTCCAATCATTTTTTTAGATGACACTAAGCGCAAAAGCCAATCCCCATTAATCGCATTAAACAAATTTATGATCCGAGAAATATCATCCCCCTTTGCTAAAACACCTTTATCGTTCAAATATTCCTGTATAACCTTAGAGTATTGCAATGATTTTCTCGTTACTGTAATTGCATCATATCCACTGCTGGATGTATATTGATCGCTATAATGAATAATTAGCAAACCATTTTTTGCTTCTTGTTCACAGAAAAAATCCAAGTCAACCTTAGGCTCAATAAAAACGACCCAATTAGATGAATCGTACACATAATTCATTTTAGTTTCAGCCTTATCATCAACCTGTGTTGAAATTCCTATTCCAGGTTGATACGGATTGCTCGTATCACTAACTTGAATCAACGCATTATATAAAGCGGCTAAATTTACTAACTTTGAATTAGACGCATATTTTGTTCCAAAACCAGTTCTATACTTTTGACCGAATTTACTCGACGGAACACCAGAAATTAATCCATCCAAAGAAATACCAGTTTCAATTTGATCCATACTAGCAGTTGCAGATGTAAATTCTGATTCCATTTCATAAAAAGTAATATGTGAATAAGCATATTTTTGTCCATTATCTTTATGAAAATAGCAGTCAATGTTTTGGGGTAAAATTCCAGATAAATCATTCATTGCTACTCCATCTGCAAGAACTACATTTATATCATTAGCAAGATATTTTTTTAGATTTTCATAATCTTTAAGATGTAAAAATACATTATCTCTACTAACACCATATATATGTATTTCGAATTGCAAAAGTCGCTCTAAATCAGCTTCCTTGCTTAACACATGCTTATAATATTGTGCTATGCCTTGAAAAACCTCACTACAATCTCCCATATTTATAAGATTGATTTTTATAATTTTATTATTTATCTCATCAAATATGTAGTTGAAATGTGATACATATTCCAAAACTTTTTCTTCAATCAATTTCGCCACATATTTTCTACTTCCCATATATTTTTTATTTTCTACGGGAGCATAGTACTTCCATTCCATTGAAGCTGTCTGTTCAGAAACCTTATATACTTTTCTGTTTTTTTGTATATAAGGCAATAAATTAATTGAAGAAAGTCGGTCAATAATAACATCAGGAGCATCGGCCAGCCCTTTTTCAGAACACAGTGCCAATTGATACGCTAAATTTATTGGATGAAAAGGAGTTAAGGCTATTTCATCACCTTTTTTGTCCAAAGCCAACATTCCTAATAACAAGGAATTTTCTTGTTTTGGAGTCAAAGTTTGTTTACTCTCAAGAGTTGAATAACAATCACAAAACGCAATAATATATGTTTCAATAGCTAATCTTAAATCCTCATCAATATAAGCTAATGTCGGGGTTGTTTCTCTTGTTTTATACATATCCAACAGGGAAATATAAGCTGCTTCCAATGTTTTATCGATTAATATATTTTGTTCCTCAATCTTTACATTTCCACTATCTAGATAACGACTACAGTTTCCATATAAAATATGTTTATCAATAATCATCTGCTCTAATTTAAGTTCTTGTATTAAAGTACCCTTTACATAGAACTCTTGTGTGCCCATCTGAAGTTGTTTATCTCCGATATGTAAAAAACTTTTCTTTTTCTCAAATTTACTGCGTAAGATATTTCTTCCTGTAATTTCAATACTTTTTGCTTCGTCCGGAAACAATATAAAAGGTACAACAACACCGGCAAAATTCACATCAATTGAAATTCCATCCCCATAATTGGATAATTCATCATCAGTTGCATGTAAATAAAGTTTTTCATCATAATTACAACGATATTGTTTATTATCTTCTAGTTTTTGGGAATTAATCTTACTCTTACTTTTGTTGAATGATAAATCCGGACCTATCCCCAACAATTTTATTTTACTTTTATTTGCATTCCTTTTATATTCAATAATAAAGCTTGTTTTTATTGCTTCTGAAATTAGCAGTTCTGCCGATATGTCAATAATACAAATCTTAAAAACATAGGTAATTTTATTCGCTTCATCTTGAACTTCTATTTTATGAAAGCCAATACCAGATTGTTTAAATTCAAACACTAAACATTTTCCATCTTTTGTTAGTTTTGCGTCATCGGATTTAATCAAATTTGGTTTAATTCGTATATTACATTCAACCCGAATTGAAACAGTGCTATCTTTTTCAGAATTAAAAATCAAAAGATTTTTCTTTCTTTTTTTTGCTGTCTGAGATCCCTCATTCCGCATAAAAAATTTTTCATTAGGGATAAATGGATTTAATGCGATTTCACCATATACGGAAATATTTTCATCTTCAAGCTTAAGCGGATTTTCTTTTCTATCTTCTTTCTTTTCCCTTGCATCTAAAACTTCTTTATAAGTGAAAATATTACTCCAATTATCTAAATCTTTATTCTTATTTTTTTCAATTTTTTTAATAAAAGAAGCATCAAATTGGGATGTCAGTTCAGCTTCTAAATTACCTGAACGAATACCTCTCTCAATACGCTCAAACATCTCATGATTATCTTTAAGCGCTCGTTTAATTTGATTAATATTATAATTTTGAAAATCCTTTTTCCCATCAACTGCAAACATCCTAAGGCCAGGAAATTTGTCTCTTTTTATTGTTCCGATACTCATAATAGCAAGAAATTCTTTATATTCGAATAATGAGTTTTTATCAGTAAATACATCTGTCTCAAGTCTATCAAGTTCAAAATACAATATTTGCTTTTCTACATCAGATAATTGCGTACTATTTGCAATACCATGTTCAATTTCACTAATGAGATTATCTGCATAAAAAGGCATTCCATTTGAAGCCATATCTCTCGAGCCACTTTGAGCACTATCAATGGGATTCGCTGAGATCAATAAAAGAGGCTTTTTTTCTTGATTAGCTGCATTTCGAAGTGTTGCACATAAGAAATCATTAGTTATCCCATTTATTTGTACACCTATAATAACCTCTTCGTCCTTTAATCTAAGAGTAAAAGTCTCATACTTTTCATTATCAGAACATTGGAGAGTATATTTTCCTAAGCAATGGTTTTCTTCAGCTAGATTATGTAATGAGCTGGAAACTTCTGATACCATATTCATATCATCAAGTTTTAAACAAAAAGTTTCCGCACTTTGCAATGAGTTTTGTGCAGCTAGACCTTGAAAATAACAATTTACTTTTTTTGCAATAAAATTATAAAATTCTCTTGACATATTGAGCATCCCCGCTATCACTTTTCTTGTCAATTAAGTTTAGTTTAGTAAAAAATCCTTGCAATTCACCTTTAGAAGTATTATCTAGATATATACCCCTATCTTCATATGCATTAAATAACTCGTTTAACCTAATCTTTTCTCTATCTCTAATACATAACTTGGTTAAGAAAATAATGTCTCTTTCCGTAAGATTCAGCACTAATCCAGCTTTTTTTCTATTTTTCAACCATCGCTCTTTGCAAAACGCTTTAAATTTTTCAACATAAAACTGATTTGCTCTTTTTCTGTCAGTATTTAAAAATTGCGCTTGCACGCTAGCAAACAAATGCCTTATAGCTTCGTCTGTTTTATTAAATCCATTAGGTCGTTTAATTTCATCAAATTTTTGATAATCACCAATACAAGACTGATAAGCGAACCGAACTTTGTCAACTTCCTTAGAAAGCTGCTCATCTTTCTGCTGATCATTATCTATCAATTCTTTTAACGCAATATAATCTAACATAAAAAATTCAGTATGTTGATTCAACAGTTCAAGTGTTATTGCATGACAAAACATGCAACTAACAGATGGCTGCAATATTTGCCAACCATCACTGTAGCATTTTCTATTCATGCTTATTTTTTCCCAGTCTAAGGCATAGTAAAGTGGAACTGATTTTTTCCGATCGCCATTCATAAACTGACCTAATGTCAAACAAGTTTGAGCCATGTAAAAAAAATAATAAAGCGATAACAAATTTTCTAAATCTTGAGCAGCTGTCATACCTGTTTTAAGCATAAACTTAAAGTCGTCTTTAAACCCATTCTGTACATTTGTTACAATAGTGAAATATTTTTCTTCATTTTTTTGATGATTAGTTACTTCCATATCTACAGCATCTAACACCAACTGCTCTATGACGTTGCATGTATAATGGTCTATAAGGTTCTTGATAAACACGCAGTCCTTATTATCCAATCCCATAACATCGTATAAAAACTTAGCCAATCTATTAACGCTTTTATTCTCTTCTTGTGATTGATAACAATACAATCCAATTGTCGAAGCATTAAAGTGACCGTTTCTAAAAAAAAGATCATGAATTAATTCTTTGAATACATCTCGATCTGTTTCTTCCACACTAATTCTATCAATAAGTTTTTGACATAAGCTATCATAATCAATTACCTCAGTTTCAACATGCATTATTAACTTAAAAAATTGGCTCAAAATATCAGTCAAATCAAGTACAATAGGTGCGCTATTTTTTCCAGTTGCTTTATATGGAAAAAGTTTAAAGCTTTTATCCGCGAAATGTGTTAATCGAATTGAATCTGCACTTCGCTTATTATTCACATTAAAATTATCTTTAAAGCGTATTTCACTGAATAAATATTCCATTATTCCACCACCCTAAACTTATACCCGAACCCTGTTTTTTGAACTACTGCTTTCACTCCATTATGTCCTATTACCGTAACCTCATAATTTGATGATCCCGTTTTCAACATTTTTCCAATAAAACTAATAAAATCTGCATGATTATTTCTGTCTTTAGAAGTTTGAACATAGCCCATATTTAACTTACTAATCAACTTAAATAATGAATAATCTATATGTAGCGATATTGGTTGTTCCGGATTTCTAGGGTCTCTAAATTCCGTTACAATTTCAGGAAAAAAACGTTGCAACTCGTTTTCATTACTATCTGGTAGATTTTCTAGAAAAGCTGAGAATTCGACCTTTGCATATAAGGAGCACTTATACCATTGATTATCTAAGCAAACATTTTGGTCCGACTCGCTTCCGCACCACTGTCGAACAGCATGTTCAACTTTTTCATATATAGTTTGAAGCTTATGTACTCTACCAACATTATAGTTGTAAAGAGTCTTTATATATTCTAAATAAAATTTATCATCTATTTTAGTTTTTATATAATTTAGTCTCACAAGAATATTAAACATTTTCGTTTTTAGAAAATTATCTGTGTTAATAATATCCAAATTCGAGTCTTGACCCAAAATCTTCTCATATGCTGTTGCCTTAACAGTCTTTAAAACATATTCCTTTATATCTGCCGTAACATAATATTCTATTGCCTGTTCGTCATCCTCTTCTGATCTAACTAACAACGGATCATACTTTCTAATATTATTCAACACTCGAGAAACATCATTGCTTTCAAACAATAACACGGGAGTGATACATGAAATATATAATTTGAGATATGCAGCATCATTGGTCAAATTAATAAACGCCTGATAACTGAACTTCGGCGATACTAAAATATCATAAATAAAATTCAAAAATTCTCTCGTTGTTAATATCTCTTTATCCTGTATAATCTCCTTAACCAAAAGCTCTGCCACATATTTTCGATTATTAATATCATGCAAAAATTCATAATTACTTTTCACAGGACATTTTTGTACCAACGGGCATGAGCGACAGGTCCTCAAATATTCTTGATAAAAAAATATATTGCTTTCATCTTCTGAAAAAACTTTTTCTAAAATATCCAACATGTATTCCGAATTAATCCCATTTTTTATTAAAGTATACATATGATAATCAGCAAAATTAACATGTTGAAAACGACTTTCTGATTTATAGCTATTGTCATCAATTTTAGATGTTAAAATATTGCAATTTCGCACATAAGATTGCAATTTCGAATATCTTTCACCGTACTCTGATTCTATGAAATTACTTAATACTCCTAAATTGATGGCCAAAATTATATTTCTTCCAGGTTTGTTAATTTTCGCATCACTAAATTCATCAAGCAAATCATTCAATGTATCAATCGCTGTTTTGGATGGTGATCCACTTTCAGTAGCATCATTTATTACATGGAAATTGTCTAATAAACACTCCTCATTTTTCAAATAGGATAACAAGTGAGATTTCCCATCCCCTGCACTACCACATACTAAAATTAAATTTTTCTCATTAGATGCAGTTACGTTCTTGATTATTTCTTTTAGATCTTCTTCCATTCTTCGTGTAACGTGCATGTACTTTTTAAAGCTATCAAAAATCTCAACATTATCGATTGAATCTCTTGATGACTTTCTAAGCCTATTTAATATATCAACAAAATCGCAAACTCCCATATGACACCTCTATTATGATAACAATGTCTTTATTACAGTTCTATTTATGGATTACAGAATTTTCTTATACAACGTAATTATACCATAAGTAGACATGTTTCCTCATACAACATTGCCTCTTTTTTAATTAAAATAACTCTGGCTTTATCTTTTGATATGCCAGAGCTTTATCCACAAACACAGGCATATGGCTGGTATCGTACATATACATAAATTAATTCATAATTTTTATACAAGAAAAACATTGAATAATAATTACTTTTGTGCATTTAAACAAATTTTAAATGCCTCGATGCAAAGTAAAAAGATCTGCCACATACGACAGATCTTTTACTGTAAATCTCCAAAAATACATATCAACCAGAGAGAACGATTCCTTTCATGTTCCTGGCTACGCATATTCCCTTTAGACTCCACGCCAAGAAGGTGGATTTTCCTTGGCCTTTTAATATTAAATTCATTACCTGAAACTTTATCTTGAGTGACAATATTGCCATAATTATGTGCATCGGCTTCATCTATCATCACCCATAAATCTTTTTCATAGCAATTTTCCCCTTTCAAGATCCAAAAGGGGTCCATTATGGACCCCTTTACATCATCGCGCCAATTCAGCCTGTTTAGATTTTCCCTTTATCAAAACCTGCAATTTTTGTTTCCTCTGCTGCTGTTTTTTCTTCTCCATTGCCCGATCCGCAATCTCCTGAAACGGTGATACCTTTGTCGGTTTCTTGACCTCTTTACCAAGCAGTACTTCCTTGCCATTTTCCAGCGCGTTTGGCGCTACTTGTTCAAGTCCTTTCAAAAGCATATTCTTCTCAATATAATCGGCCATTTCTTGGGCTTTGGAAGCTGCCCGATACAATTCATTAGGATCATCTTTTAACACTTTAGCCCAAGACTGCAGATATGCGGCATGATTCTCATAATGCTTTTCGTCAAATTTAATTCCATACTATTTAGCCCCTTAATAAGATTGGAGTCTTATCTCAGAATCAAATAAAATGAAAACATCAAGATTAGTGGAGGCAAGACATGAAAGGCAAACGATACACCAAAGCATTCAAAGAAAGCATTTTACAAGAGGTTAATGAAAGCAATGATGTTGCCCAAGTTGCTCGGCGGCATGATTTGAGCACAAAAACCATATACCGCTGGCGCTCGGAATCTCAGCATAGCGCTTGGGCGGCTACTGATGCAACCGCCAAGAAAACAGTAATATATACTCCTACAGCGCAGGAATTTAAGCAAGTGGAAAGTGAAAACGAGCATTTAAAGAAATTACTAGGCGAAAAGGATCTTGAAATTGCTATATTACGTGATTTAATAAAAAAGTCCCAGCCCGGTTGTCGGATAAAATAGCAGTCGCTGACATATGGATCATCCGGGGATATACTGCATCACAGGTGCTTAAAATAGTCGGCATTAGTGAATCTACCTATTACTATAACAAGCAGCCAAAATCCATACATAGTGATATTGACGGTAATACATCTAGCGGTGGCAGGCCAATACCAGGCTATTCTCGCACAAAATCTGGCAAGCCAATTAGTGACGAGCAAATTAAAGAATGGCTCATAAATTTGATTGCAGGTGAAGAACAGCTATATGGATACCGAAAATTAGCTAAATGCCTTAAGTTTCAGCATAATCTAGTCATCAATAAGAAAAAGGTATATCGCCTATGCAAAGAACTTAGCATATTAAAAAAACAGCGCAAACTTATAGCAGCGCATCCTCGCCGATTAGCCCGCAATCGTACCATAACGAATGTCAACCAATTGTGGGAAATCGATATTAAGTATGGCTACATTGCCGGGGAAGATCGCTTTTTCTACCTCATGTCAATCATTGATGTGTATGATCGCGTTATCATTGATTATCATATAGGACTGACCTGTGAAGGCAGGCATGCCTCCCATATTGTAGAGAGAGCGCTCTGGAGGCGCAGGTTGATTGCCACTGAAAAACGTCCTGTAATTCGAACAGATAATGGGCCTCAGTTTATCAGCAATGCGTTTGAAACAGCCTGCCAGGCCTTGTCTGTAGAGCATGAGCGAATACCGCCTAAGACGCCAAATCTTAACGCTCATATTGAATCTTTCCACAGCATACTTGAGCGAGATTGTTATGCACAGCATGAATTTATGAGTTATACGGAAGCTTATCAAACGGTAACCGAATTTATTGATTTTTATGTAAATAGATACTTGCATGGCAGCTTAAACGATATGCCACCGGCAGCATTTCATAAAATGGTAGCCAATTTGAAAGCAACTCCTTTTGAGGTAAAAGTATAATCGTAACACCGCCAAATAATTAGCTATCCTATGCTATTGTGCGATTATGAGAAATGACTCCAAAGTTCGGGGGTTGAACCGC
>Ga0316613_10000174_pt1 | contig 74945 bp, 61 predicted proteins | sample OWC_soil_day10_C_2_FD_207647 | JGI IMG/M metagenome (GOLD analysis project Ga0316613, IMG submission 207647) | Wetland soil microbial communities from Old Woman Creek delta, Ohio, United States - OWC_soil_day10_CT_b | ecosystem: Environmental > Terrestrial > Soil > Wetlands | place: USA: Ohio...
CGCCAACCTGGTGATGAACCTGCCCAAGAGCCTCACCGCCTTTGGCGGCGTGGATGCGATCACCCACGCGCTGGAAGCGTATGTCTCGGTCATGGCCAATGAGTTCTCCGATGCGCAGGCCCTGCAGGCGCTCAAGCTGTTGAAGCAATACCTGCCGGCCTCCTACGCCGAAGGCGCCAAGAACCAGAAGGCGCGCGAGCAGGTGCACAACGGCGCGACCCTGGCCGGCATCGCCTTCGCCAACGCCTTCCTCGGCGTCTGCCACTCGATGGCGCACAAGATCGGCGCGGAATTCCACATCCCGCACGGCCTGGCCAATGCGCTCTTGATCTGCAACGTGATCCGCTACAACGCGGTGGAGATCCCGACCAAGCAGACCGCGTTCAGCCAGTACGACCGGCCGATCGCCCGCTTGCGCTATGCGGAAGTCGCCAACCATCTCGGCCTCACCGGCAAGAACGATGACGAGAGAATCGGCAACATCGTGGCGTGGCTCGATGCGCTGAAGGCCGAGCTAGGCATTCCGGCTTCGATCCAGGCTGCGGGCGTATCGGAAGCCGATTTCCTGGCCAAGGTCGATTCGCTGGCGGAAGAAGCGTTCGACGACCAGTGCACCGGCGCCAACCCGCGTTTCCCGCTGATCTCGGAGCTGAAGCAGGTGCTGCTCGACAGCTTCTATGGCCGGCCGTATGTCGAGGTTTATGGCAATTGAGAACCCGAAGATAAATAGTCACGGTTAGTGACATATCTTCTCAAATCGACCGGCGGCTACATGCCGCCGGTTTTTTTGTCGCTAGCAATTCATTTCCGAGAGCGTGCGCTCTATCCGGAAACGCCCTATCTGTTGGTCCAGCTCATCGGAAACGCTGGATAGCGTCTGGGCGATATTCACCGCCTCCTGCATCCGTACATGCGTTTGTTCGACCATGCTGGCGATTTCCTCAACGCGCTGAGCAATGCTGGTCGAGGCAAGGCTCTGCTCGCTCGTGGCACTGGCCACCTCGTTGATTCTCGACAGCGCGAGATGCGTACCGTTGCGGATGGTGCGCAAGGTGTCGGCGGCATCGCCGGTCAGGCGCGAGCCTTCGGCGGCCTGAGGCAGGGCCGACTGCATCACCCCGGTCACCATGCGGATTTCCTGCTGGATCGTATCGATCATGCCCTGGATTTCGATCGTGGCATTGGCCGTGCGCTCCGCCAGCTTGCGCACCTCGTCGGCCACCACCGCAAATCCCCTGCCCTGCTCGCCGGCCCGCGCGGCCTCGATTGCAGCATTGAGCGCCAACAGGTTCGTCTGCCCGGCAATATCCTTGATGACCGCGGTAATCGTGCCGATCTGGTTGGCCTTCTGCTCCAGCACACCAATGCGGGAAGCCGCGTTTTCAACGGTTTCCGACAGGGTATTGATCCCTTCTCTGGCGAGGAATACCAGCGATTCGCCCTGCTGCGCCAACTGCGCGGCCTCGTTGGCGCTGGCCTGCGTTTGGCTGGAGGCATCGGAAATATGGTTGATGCTGACCGTCAGCTCCTGGACGGCGGCCGCCATGGCGGATGTGGCATCCACCTGGGTCTGGGCCGCTTGCGCGACATCGCGCGAGGCCTCTACGATCTGCGCCGCGCCCGTGCGCACCCGGCCGGCGCCCTTGCGTATCTCGCCCACCATCGCGCGGATCGAGCCTTGCGCCAGAGAGAACGACGCCAGCATGCTGTTGGGCGCGACACTGCCAATATGGATGGTGAGATCGCCGTTGGCCGCCCGGGTCATGACCTCGATGGCCGAGCGCGGTTCGCCCCCGATCTGGTTCAAGATCCCGCGCGCGATCACCCAGATCAGTGCCCCCATGATGCCCAGCACCAGCAGAAACAACCCCGCCCCCATCAGCAGTTCATTGCGGTACTGCAGCGCGATATCGTCGAGCCATGCCCCGGTTCCAAGAAACCAGTTCCACGACCCGAACCGCATCACATATTGCAACTTCGGCACCGGTGCCTCGCCCGCCTTGCGCGGGAACATCGAATCGACGAACGCGCTCTGCGCGCCCTGCAACGCATTGATCAGATCCTGCACGGGATAATGCCCCCGCGCATCGCGCAAGGTGGCCGCGACATTGGTACCGATCAGCTCCTTGCGAACGTGGTGCAGATTGATCCCGTCCATTTGATAGACGTAGATGTATTCGGTCTTGTGATTGTCTCCGCCGTAGCGGATGCGGGCGATTTCGGCCAGCGCCGCTTTCTGCGCCAGATCGCGCGGCATGCCGGAAGCTTCCTGCGCCTGGTAATGGTCGAGGATGTTGTAGGCCGATTCCGTGACCGTGCGGATCGCGGCCTTGCGACCCTCGATCAGGGTGGTGCGCTGCTGCAGCGCCGAGGCCGCCAGCAACAACAATACCGAGGCACTGGCGCAGATCAGGATCAGAATCATCTTGGTCTTAAGGCGAACCGAATCGAGCATGCTGGCTTCCTTTGGGCACCTCGAAAAAACTTCATTTTCGTCGCGATACTGCGTTACTCACAAAAAATTTCTCCTTACATATCAAACATATGCCGCGTCGAAATTTTTTGCTCGTGCCTTGTCTCGCTTAGAAACTGAAGTTTTTCGAGGCACCCCGTTGAGATTTACCTGCCCTGCCACTTCACGGGCAGAAATTTTAAAAAAGCCGCCAGGTCGAAACCCGGCGGCTGTTGGGATGAAGCGACTACAGAAAGTGGTTACGCAGCGGCACTGGCCAACTGGTTGCCGGCGCGCAGCCCGAGCAGTTCTTTCCACTTCTTCAGCGCGGAAACCAGGATCGCAAAACCCAGCGCCAGCATGATGATCGACAGCGAGGCATTGAACAGGCTGTAACCCTTTGCGGCATGATTCAGGTAAACGTGGCTGATCATCCAGTAACCGGCGTAGTTGACGGTCACATACAGGTAGGCCAGCGGGATCAGGCAGGTCCAGACATAGCGGCGCTTCTGCCCCACGCGCAGGATGATCGTGGCGCCGATGATCAGGCCGACCGAGGCCATCAGCTGGTTCGACACGCCGAACAGCGTCCATACCGAGTTGATGTCGCCCGAATTCAGCAGGTAGCCCCACAGCAGGCAGGCCACGAAGCTGGCGCCGATTGCGCCGGGCATCCAGTCGAGCTGCTTGAGCTTCGGATACAGATCGCCGGCAAAATCCTGGATCAGGTAGCGCGATACGCGGGTGCCGGAATCGATCGCGGTCAGGATGAACACCGCTTCGAACATCACCACGAACTGGAAGAAGTAGGAAGCAAGCGAGCTGAACCAGCTGATCTTGGTGAAGATGTAGGACATGCCCACGGCCAGCGTGACGGCGCCGCCGGTGCGGCCGTAGAGGTCGATGCCGATTTCCTGCGACAGCTGCGGCAGATCGACCACGGTCATGCCCAGCGCCTTGAACGCAGCCGGGGCGGAGTTGATGGCAAAGTAGTCGGCCGGGTGCAGCGCGGTCGCGGCGATCAGCGCCATCACGCCTACCACGCATTCGGCCAGCATCGCGCCAAAGGCCACCGGCAGGATGTCGCTCCACTTGTCGACCAGCTTGGGCGTGGTACCGGAACCGATAAAGGCGTGGAAACCGGAAATCGCACCGCAGGCAATGGTGATCGAAATGAACGGCCATACCGGGCCGCCGAGTACCGGGCCACCGCCGTGGATGAACTGGGTCACGGCCGGGAACTGGATCGCCGGGTTGATGAATACCACGCCGACCACCAGCGCGCCGAACACGCCGATCTTCATGAAGCTGGAGAGGTAACCGCGCGGGGTCAGCAGCATCCACACCGGCAGGGCTGAGGCAAAGAAGGCGTAGACCGGCAGCAGCACGCTCACGGTTTCGGCATGCAGCGTGAGCCAGTCGCCGAGCATGGTGTTCTGGATGTACGGTCCGCCGACGACGCAAGCCATGATCGCGGCGATGCCGACGTAGGTGGCGTACTTCATGTTGCCGCCCAGGCGCTCATAGATGCCGAGCACCATGGCGATCGGGATAGTCATGAACACGGCGAACGCGCCCCAGGGATTGCGTTCCAGCGCATGCACCACGACCATCGACAGGCCGGCCATGGTGATGGTGATGATGAACAGCATCGCCAAGCCCGTGCACCAGCCGGCCACCGGGCCGAGCTCGGCCTTGGCGACTTCAGAGAGCGACTTGCCGCTGTGCTTCATCGAGGCGAACAGCACCACGGTATCGTGCACCGCGCCGCCGATCACGCAACCGATCAGCAGCCAGAGAAAGCCTGGCAGGTAGCCGAACTGGGCGGCGAGCACCGGGCCGACCAGCGGGCCGGCGGCGGCGATGGCGGCGAAATGCTGGCCGAAGTTGACCCACTTCTTGGTCGGCACGTAGTTCTTGCCGTCCTGCAACTGGTGGGAGGGGGTAACGAGCGAATCGTCGGCACGCAGTACCTTGCGCACAAAGAATACCCCGTACAGGCGGTAGCAGATGGCAAGTATGCACAGCGTGGCGATCACAAACGTAATGGCGTGATCCATGTTGGTACTCCTCGATTAAAGATTACGAGTACCAAGCTATCAAATGCGTTTATGCGAATCAGCAGATTTCCCGAGAGTGGTCGCGCATCGCAATGAGTGGTCGTTAAGGCTGGGGAAGTGGTTTTTATAAATACGATGCTTGAACTCGCCACCTGGCGAAGATAAGCGAAGGGAATGCAGCGCCCAGGGCCAGTGGCTTGGAGCAGCTGGGTTGCTGGACCACAGCCTTCGCCCTGGCTGGCGCCGAAAATCAAAGGGAAGCACGGGGTTTCGTGCAAGGACAGTCTGAGTTTCCGTCTTGACTCGATTGGCCATGCCAATCATCGCCTCAGCTGCTGGTCGATCATTCAGGCAACAAGCCAGCCGAACGGCGGCTGAACTTTGGAACAAACCGCAGTTTTTCAGCTCCCTACCCGCTGCCGCCTTTTAGCGGGTGAAAACCTGTTTCAAGCATTTGATTATCCAGCCGATGAAGGGGAGTTTCATATACAGTTCCTCGGCGACATCCCAATAGTCACGGTGGTAATTGATCTTTCCGTCGGCATCAAACTTCAGATGCGATACGCCGTGTATCACCTGTGTCTCGCCCTGCCCCCAAAAGCGCACGCGATAGCTGAAGTCCCAGACCAGCATGACGCCGTCCATACCGCAGGCATGCTCGATAACGACAAAGCGCGGAGCCTCAACTTGGTGAAACATGTGCTCGAAGATGCCGGCGATGGCTTCGGCGCCGCGCACTTCGTTGAATGGATCCTTGAAATAGGCATCCGCGCTGTAGAACTCGGGGAAGCGTTTGACACTTTCCGGCGTCAGTTCCTGGTAGAAGGCAATCAGGCGATCGAGATCCATCTCAGCCACCGGTCAAGCGACGAATCAGCGGGAAATACCAGCGGTAGGGCAGCAGCGACAGCAGTTTGAGAACGCGCGTAAATCGCTTGGGAAAGTGAATTTCGAAACGACCGGTGCGAAAGCCATCCACCACCGCCATCGCCGCCTGTTCGGGAGTCAGCAGCGCTGGCATGGCGAAATCGTTCCGTGCCGTGAGCCGGGTCTGCACAAAGCCGGGGTTGATCACCCAGACGCCGATGCCACGCGCTTCAAGATCCAGATACAGACACTCGGCAAAGTGGATCAGTGCCGCCTTGCCCGGCCCGTAGCAAAGCGCCTTGGGCAGGCCCCGGTATCCGGCCACACTGGCCACGAACGCGATGCCTGAACCAGCCTGCAGATGGGGTAACACAGTGGCGGCCAAGCGCAGCGCACCAGTGAAATTGACGGTGAGGACCTCTTCTGCCCGTGCCAGATTGAATTCATGCGCGCGCATCGGCACATAGTCGCCGGCCAAGTAAACCACCAGATCGATGTCTCCCCACGCGATCAGCAGCTCTCGGTGCGCTGCTGCAAGGCTGGCTGCATCGGTCGCGTCGCAAGGCAATACCAGTGCGCCATCGATTCCCAGCGCCCGCAACCTGTCTGCCGAGCGAGCTGAAAGCGCCAGTCTGGCACCGTGTCGATCCAGTTCTTTGGCCATCGCAGCACCAATACCTGTCGATGCGCCGATCAGCCAGACGCGCCTATTGGTCCATTCGACAATTTTTGGGTTCATCGCAGCCTCCTTTGGGGAGTGTTCAGCGTTTGACGAAAGTCAGTGTCACCTCACCGAGGTTGAAGCCCCATTTCGACATATAGGAGCGGTTGAGCATCACCTTGTCGTCCATCAGGAACATCCAGTCATCAAAATCCACGTGGTAAGTCTTGCCATCCACCGGCAGCGCCAGCACATAGCGCCAGCGCAGCGCATTACCGGCCAATTCGCCCACCGCCTCGCCGACCACGTCGCCGGCAGTGCCGCGATAAGTGCCATCGGGCTGGCGCTTCAGCGTCCACACCCGGCGTGAAGTTGTACCGTCTGACCATTTGAAATGCTCATCGAGAACGCCAGTATCGCCTTCCCATTTGGCATCGATGACCACATGAAAGCGCTTCTTCACCTCGCCGGAGCGGCCTTGGAAGATGCCCCAGGCATCCAGTGTGCCGCTCAGGTAAGTCTTGATATCCAGTACCGGCTGTTCTGCCTGGTACTGCTCCACACCGCTCGAGGCACAGGCGGTCAGGCCGAGAGAAAACAGGGCTGCGGTCAGCAGTTTCATGAGCGTATCTCCAGTAAATCGCGCCAGCGCCAGAGCATGAAGGCTGCCAGCAGCTTGAAGGCGAGTGGCAACAAGGCATAGACGCCGATCAGGGCGCCAAGCCCTTCCCCACTGTCCGGCCGATAGCCGAACAGTTGAAGCAACGGTAAGGCCAGCCCAGCAGCCAGCGCCAGATTGAGCTTGGAAATGAAGTTCCAGATGCCAAAGCAGGCGCCCGATTGCCCTTGGCGTTCGCCAAGGTCGGCGGCAATCGCGGCCGGCAAGGCAAGGTCTGCGCCCAAGGCCAGTCCGGATGCGAGGCAAATTGCGGCAAACGGCAGCAGGTCGCCCGGCCCGAGCAGGCAAGCGCTGGCAAAACTGAGCATCGCCAGCAGCATCGACAGCGCCCAAGCCCGTACCCGACCGAGGTACCCGGCCAGCCAAATCCAGCCCGGCAGCGACGCAGCGCCGGCAACGAAATACAGCGCCAGCAAAGCGCCGCTGGACGAGGAGGCGCCGAGCACATCGGCGACAAAAAACAGGAACAGCGTGGCGGGCAGTGCCGCAGCGATACCGTTTGCAATAAACACCAGCAGCAGGCGCACGAAAGGTTGATTGCCCAGGACTCGCGCCAAGCTGCCCGTAAGAGATTCGCCCGAAGGTGGCGAACGCCCAGCTCCTTCAGCTCCGAAGAGGGTCACCGCCGCAGCGAGCAGCAGCAATGGCGGCAGCACCCAGGCCAGGCGGGCCGTGCCGACACTGAGATCGCTCGCAAGGAATCCCGGCAGCGCCGCGGCAAGAATCACGCCGATCAGCCCGAAACCCTCCCGAGCTGCAACGAGGCGGGTGCGCAGTGCGGAACACGCGCCGAGGGAAGCACCCCAGGCCTGGTAGGAGATTGAAGCTGCGGAAAAACCAACATAGGTCAGCACCAACGACACAATCAGCCATGGTGCCGCAAAGACGGCTGGTGGATTGAGCAGCGCGACAAAGCCGATTGTAAAGAGTGGCAGCGCGAAGATAAGCATGTGTCGACGAGGCAAACGATCGGCCAGCCAGCCCAGCCAGGGATCGATGCAGGCATCGCACAACCGCGTTCCCAGCATGATGGCGCCGAGCAGCGCCAGATCCAGGCTAGTGGTATCGGTGTACAGACGCGGCACATGCACGTAAACAGGCAAGGCGGCGAAGGCGAGCGGCAGACCCAGCACCCCATAGCCGAGAATGCGTAGCGGGCTCATATCAGCCTGACGACCTATTGAGCAGTGCAGCGCGCAGCTCCGGTGCGCTTGTCCTTGGATCGAGCCAGATGGCAAAAAAAGCCGCAGCGAAACCTGGAGCCGCGATGATGCCCAGTTGGCGCTCGCCCTGGTAGAAGTAGGCCCCTTCGGGACGGTAAAGACCGATGAGGTGATCCCCGGGGTGCACGTCGGGAAAGACCTGACGCATCTGTGCGCCCCAGGTTTCGAGCCGCGCCGAATCATCGATGAAACGACGCATTTCCCGCACACTCGCTTCGGCGATCGCGGCACCTGTAATGCTGCGTTTGTAATCCAGACGCAGCGCAAGCGGTGGACGAACCGGATCACCGCCGGCCCACAGCGTCGCGCTATAGACCAGGAAACCAAAACGCCGAAATTCGCCACTCCCCCAGCGCTGCAAGCCGGCTAACACGTCGAAGCTAGCCACACCCCGGCGGGGCAAGCAGAGCAGAAATGGACTGACAACCAAGGCCATCAGCAGCGCGCGGCGCCTGTTTGGGACCAGACTTGCTGCTGCTTCATCGCCCGGCGAAGGCGCTGCGACGCCTCTGTCCAAAGAATCGGCGAGCGGATGAGCGCGCATTATCTGCTGATCAATGATGCGCGAGTTCAAACTGGACGACATCGATATTGCCGGCCAGAAAGCCGGCCTCGCAGTAGCAGAGATAGAAGCGCCACAGGCGTCGGAAAACTTCGTCGAAACCCAACGGGGCGATGTGGGTCCAGTTGGCCTCGAAGGCGGTACGCCATTGAGCCAGTGTGCGTGCGTAATCCAAACCGAAGGCGAATTCGTCGGTTACCTGCAGGCCCTGGCGTTGGGCAGCCTGACGCAAGGCGCTGCGCGAAGGCAGCATGCCTCCGGGGAAGATGTATTGCTGGATAAAGTCGGTGCCGCGCCGGTAGTTCGCAAACAGGTCGTCACGGATGGTGATACTCTGAATCAGCGCTTTGCCGTCCGGTTTCAGGGCGTGGGCGACAGTGGAGAAATAATTGGGCCACCACTGCTCGCCTACGGCCTCGAACATCTCGATGGAGACAAGATGGTCGAATTGCTGCTTCGTATCGCGGTAGTCCTGCAGGCGCAGATCGGCCTGTGGCACTCGCCGCTGCGCCCATTCCAGCTGCGCCGGCGACAGGGTTAGGCCCGTCACTTCGAGGCCGTCCTGCTGCGCCACTTCGGCAAAACCACCCCAGCCGCATCCTATTTCCAGAACGCTGTCTCCAGCTTGTGCCCGCAGGCGCTCAAGGATGCGTCGGTACTTTGCTCGCTGAGCGGTAAGCAGTGAGCCGTCGTCTTGCGGCCGAAAAATCGCCGCAGAGTAGCTCATGCCAGGGTCCAACCATTGGCGATAGAAGTCGTTGCCGAGATCGTAATGCGCCATGATGTTGCGCTTGCTACCGGCTCTGCTGTTGCGATTGAACCAATGTCGCACTCGCGCAGCCAGCAGTTGCCCCCAGGATCCATAGATCGCCCGGGCCAGCACGTCGCGATTGCGCGCAAGCAAAGCAAGCAGGCCGGTGAGGTCGGGCGAGTCCCATTGTCCGTCGAGGTAGGCTTCGGCCAGTCCAATATCGCCTCGGGCCAACACACGGCCAAACATCGCTTCGTCATAAACCTGCAACGTCACGCCACGCTCGCCGTTGCCGAACAGCGTACACGCGCCATTGGGCAGACGGACCTCTAGCAATCCGCCGGAAAGGTTCTCGAGCAGTGAGAATACGGTGCGGGTATCGCTTAATAACGGCTCAAAACCCCGCAAAATCAATGCCTGATTGACGGTTTGGTTCATTTGGACGACTCCTGCTGGTGTCGAGGAACGGGATGGGTACCGCGGAAAGGCACGCCCTTGAGCCACAGTTTGAGCGCCTGCCAGTGGATGCGAACGATCATGCCGAGGGTAAGAAAGGGCATCCGCAGGAAGGCCTTGAGCAAGGCCCCTGCGGACCAAACCTGCGGCTTGCCGGAAATAGAGGTGAGCAGCAACTCTCCATCGGCGTCGTCATAGTCGATGCAACACAGTTGCACGGCACGTTCAAGCTGGAAGCGAAAGCGATACCCGCCTTCGATTTCGTTGAAAGGCGAAACGTGGAACAGCTTGTCGGTTTGCAGTTCGTCCCCGTCGGCAATCGATTCGCCCCATTTGTGCAGCAGGTAGCTGTGCATACCACCGAAGGTGTTGTTAACCTCGGCCAAAATGGCGATGAGCTGCCCGCTGCGGTTATGGCAGTACCAGAAGCTGACTGGGTTGAAGACGTAGCCGAGCACGCGCGGAAAAGTCTGCAGCACAATCTCGCCATCGTTGGGCAGATCCTGCGCAGCCAGCAGTTTTTCTATCCACGGCAGCAGCGCACTGCCATCGCGCGGGCCGTGATCCCGACGGTGAAAACTCAGCAGGTTGTGCCGGTCTATGGAGAACAGCGCACATGCTGATGACTCGAGCTTGCGCAGCGGCAATTGCACGTAGAACACCGGATAGACGAAGGCATTGACCACCGGTCGTAAGCGCCGATGCATGACATGACCGAGGCAGAGTTTGGGTTGGGCGTGCATGGCGGTACCTCAAGCGGTTTCCAGCTCGTACAGCAACTCGCGGGCATCTTGCCACGGAGCCCGAACACCAAGACCGTTGGCAACGCGCAATGCAGACTTCAAACCGTCTTCATGGAAACCATAGCTGCCCCAGGCACCAGCCAACCAAATGCCGCCCTCGCCCTGCACATCAGCCAGTTTCTGCTGGGCCGCGATTGCAGGACCATCGAAGATCGGATGCGCGTAGCCGAATTCAGCAATGACCTTGGCAGGGTCGGGCTCGCGCGCCGGATTGAGCGTCACCACCACCGGCGTGACGAAGGGCAATGGTTGCAGTTTGTTGATCAGGTAGGAAACCGCAACCGGCTGATCCCCCGGCTCACCTTGGCCTGCGAAATAGTTCCAGGCCGACCAGAGCTTGCGCTCGCGCGGCAGCAGCGCCGGATCGGTATGCAGCACGGCGCGGTTGGGCTGATAACGGATGGCCGACAGCACTTCACGTTGACCTTCACTCGCCGCCTGCCCAAGGATCGCTTTGCTCTGATCGCTGTGGCAAGCCAGCACAACCTGATCGAAGTGCTCGTTCCCCCCTGCATGCGCCACACGAAGACCCTCGACTTCGCGCGTTACGGAACTGACCGGGCAAGCAATCCGGATATCCGAGAGCTGGGCGGCGATTTTATTCACATATTCGCGCCCACCTCCACGAACCGTGCGCCAGAGCGGCCGGTCGAAAACCTGCAGCAAGCCATGGTTCTGGCAGAAGCGGATAAAAGTGGCGAGTGGCATATCGAGCATCTGGCCCGTCGGACACGACCAGATTGCCGCCGCCATCGGCAGCAGATACCAATCAGCAAAGGCGCGCGAATAACTACCGGCCTCGAGGAAAGCTCGCAAGCTGCTCGGATCATCCGGATGGCTGAGCAGCCAGGCCGTGCTCTCGCGATTGAAGCGCAGGATGTCGGAAAGCATCGACCAGAAGTCGCGACGCACGAGGTTGCGCTTCTGGCCAAAGACAGTCGCAAGGTTACTGCCCGCCCACTCCAAGTCCGGGTTTTCCAGGCTGACCGAAAAAGACATCTCGGTCTGCACGCTCTCCACACCCAGTAGCGAGAACAGGGAGATCAAATTGGGATAGGTTTTTTCATTGAACACGAGAAAGCCGGTGTCAACAGGATGCGTTTTGCCTTCCAGCGTTACATCGACCGTATTGGTGTGCCCACCCAGATAGATCCCTGCTTCGAACAAAGTTACGTGATGATGGCGCGACAACAGCCAGGCGCAAGCCAGACCGGAGATGCCCGCGCCGATAACGGCGATGCGTTGTACCTGCATGCTCAACTCCTCTCGCGTTACATGTGCAACTCGACGTGGACCGAGTGGTTTGGTTTTTTCGATATTTCGCCAGCGACCGGTTCGATCTGTTGCAAGCCTTCAGAAATGCACTGATGTTTAACCCGCCGAGTTTTGTCCTAGACAAAAAGCACTCTTGTTCGTATAGTAGTAACAGAAAAGGCAATTGTCAACGGTTTATCTAGCCTTTGTTCAGGACAAATTATGAATACCCCAAGTTTCAGCATTGCGGCCGTCGAACGTGATACCGGCTTATCCAAAGATGTCCTGCGCATGTGGGAGCGGCGCTATGGCTTTCCTGTGCCAGAACGCGATGCGAATGGAGAGCGCGCCTATCCAGCCGAGCAGGTTGAGCGCCTGCGTTTGATCAAACGTCTGATGGATCAAGGACATCGCCCCGGGAAGCTGCTGGCGTTACCCGCCGACGCATTACCAGGGCTGGCGCCAAAGCATGCGCCCCCAACCCGGACCCAAGCTGCCACAGCCGATACCGAGGGACTGGAAGAAATGCTGAGGCTGATCAAGCAGCACGATGCCAACGGCTATATGCAGGCGCTGCAGCAGCGCCTTGCGCGCCAAGGTTTGCAGCGTTTTGTCCAGGACATTGTTGCCCCCCTCACCCAGCGTGTAGGAGAGGCCTGGGAAGAAGGTCGCTTTGAAGTCTTCGAAGAGCACCTGTTCACTGAACTGACCAAACGGGTATTGCGCCAGGCTATCGCCGTCCTGCCGCTGGGCACAGGTAAACCGCGCGTGCTGCTGACCAGCGTTCCTGACGAGCAGCATATTCTCGGCCTGCTCATGGTCGAGGCGCTGTTTGCATTGGAAGGTGCGCAATGCATTCCACTTGGTACCCAGATGCCACTGACAGAAATCAATCGCGCCACCCTGGCGCACGGGGCTGATATCGTTACCTTGTCGTTTTCCGCAGCATATCCATCTCGCCAGATTCCCGAGGTATTGCAGCAGTTAAGACAATTGCTGCCACCAACAGTCGAGTTATGGATCGGCGGCGCAGGAGTCATGCGCACGACGCCGCCCAGCGGAGTCCGGCAGTTTTTCTCTCTGGAACAAGGCGTGCAGTCACTTGTGGAATGGCAAAGGATGGCTTGAGCTCAGATTCCGGCACGGATCTATCTATATCGTTAATCAGGCCTTTAAAAGTTTGAGCTTTATGATGTCATGGCCGCCATATTGGACATGGATAAAGAGGGCTCCGGTGCGCATCAAGGCCAAGCTGCGTGAAGCCGCTGCTGCGCACATGGAGAGGCTGGAAGATTCACCAGTGCGGATCTAGGCGTACTTTCAAGGTCCAGTAGTCCAGTACGCCGCAGATTCAAACATCACATGGCTGGATCAATAGAAGGAGGGTGATATGGAAAGCATCGGCAGTCCTGAACTCTGGGTGGCATTTGCCACGGTGGTCGTGGTGATGCTGGCCATCGACCTGTTCGTCGTTGGCGGCGGAAAGGAGCACCGTGTATCGTTTCGCGAGGCGGCGATCTGGTCAGTGGTCTGGATCATGGTATCGCTATTGTTCGCTGCAGCGCTCTGGTGGTATCTGGCAGGGAGTGCCGGTCGCGAGATCGCCAACCAGACATCGCTCGAATTCGTGACCGGATACCTGATCGAAAAATCGCTGGCAGTTGACAACGTCTTCGTCTGGTTGATGTTGTTCTCCTTCTTCGGCATCCCGCTTGAGTTACAGAAACGCGTCCTGGTGTTCGGCGTGCTTGGTGCCATCGTTATGCGGACGGTCATGATCTTCGCCGGAGCCTGGCTGATCGCCCAGTTTCACTGGATTCTTTACATATTCGGTGCCTTTCTGCTGATCACCGGCATCAAAATGTGGTGGTTCGCCGATGCCAAGCCCGACTTCGAGAACAATCCGGTTCTCAAATGGCTGCGCGGCCACATGAAGGTGACGGACAGCCTGCACGGTGAGCGATTCTTCGTCATGCAGGGGAGCGTGCGCTATGCCACGCCGCTCTTCTTCGCCCTGGTCCTGGTGGAAATCTCCGACCTGATCTTCGCGGTCGATTCGATTCCGGCGATCTTCGCCATCACCAGTGATCCCTTCATCGTCCTGACCTCGAACGTCTTCGCCATCCTGGGCCTGCGCGCCATGTACTTCCTTTTGGCGGAAATGGCTAATCGCTTCTCGCTGCTCAAATATGGCCTTGCGGCAGTACTCGTATTCATCGGCCTGAAGATGATGCTGATAGATATCTATAAGATTCCGGTCGGCATCTCGCTCGCCGTGGTGGCGACCTTTATCGGTATCTCTATCGGCTTGTCCCTGCGTAAGGAAAGGCTGGAGCGTAAGCACACTTGAATTCTTGGACAGTAGGCTGCTCGTCTGGATGAATTCGCATTCTGCAAGCTATCGATTCGGCACGATAAATTTTAACTCGTCACCCCGGCTAAGGCCGGGGTCTAGATGGTAAATCCTCCGAAACCACTGGATACCGGCCTTCGCCGGTATGACGGCAAGCTCAAGCGTCACTTGGCCGGATCAATAGGAAGCCGATGTTCGACGCCACTTACTGCTACGAACCCATCTTTTAAGATCATGGACCGTTGGTCTTGCATTCTTGATCTCAGAAATTTCACACATTGGGAAAATCTCAATTTCAGCGGGAACCCGTATCAACCTGGCCGATCGAGTCCAGCGAAAGGCGCCCCAATGACGCGCCACCGGCGCATAAAAATCCCTTTCGGGGCAACGACTTCAACATTTCGAGATTCAACTCATCCAGTTCTCAGGCAATCCCGAGCCGTTCCTTCAACTCGCGCAAATAGCGCCGGCTGACCGGGATTTTCTTGCCGGAGCGGGTGACGATTTCCGCCAGCCCGTTTTCCACCAGCCGGATCTCGCCGATCTGGTCCGGGTTGACCAGGTACTGCCGCTGGCAGCGGATCAGCGGGGTGCGTTCTTCCAGCGTACGCAGGGTGAGTTCGGTGAAGCGCTCTTCACCATCGGTGCCGGCCACATACACGCCGCTGAGCCGGGAGGTGACATATTCGATCTCGTCCAGGCGCAGCAGGTAGATGCGGTTGAGGCTGGTGCAAGGGATATGCTGCAGCGGCGTGGCGCTGCCCAGCGGTTGGAAATCCTGCGCGCCGCGCTCCTTGCGCAGGCGCTCCAGCGTCTTGCCGAGGCGCTCGCGGTTGGTGGGCTTGAGTAGGTAATCGAAGGCGTTTTCCTCGAAGGCCCGGATCGCATATTCGTCGTAGGCCGTGACGAAAACGATATACGGCATGCGTTCGCGGTCGAGCATCGCCAGCATTTCCAGCCCGCTGATGCGGGGCATCTGGATATCGAGGAACACCACGTCCGGATGCAGGCGGTGGATATCGGCCAGCGCTTCGACCGCGTTGCCGGATTCGCCGACCACTTCGATATCCTCGGCCTCGGCCAGCAGCGCGCGCAGTTCCTTGCGGGCAAACGGTTCGTCATCGACGATCAGTGTCTTCAGCATATGGCGACCTCCTCCTGCGGCAGGCGCAAGATAATCCGGGTATAGCGATCGGCCTCGTGCCGAACCTCGACGCCGTAGGTCTCGCCAAAACGCGCCTTGATCCGGCGATCAACCAACCCCATGCCCAGCCCGTCTCCGCCCGATTTGGGCTGGTAGCGCCCGGCATTGTCTTCCACCCAGATCATGACACCCTCTCCGTCCTCGCGCGCGCCGATGCGGATGACGCCCTCGCCGAACAGTTGCGACGTGCCGTGCTTGATCGCGTTTTCCACGATCGGCTGCAGCGAAAAAGCTGGCAGGCGGATGCCCAACAGCGCATCGGGCACTTCCATTTCCACCCGCAACCGGCCGGCAAAGCGCACCTGCTCGATCTGCAGATAGGCGTTCACGTGTTCCAGCTCGTCCTGCAGGCTGACTTCATCGCTGGGGCGCTTGAGGTTCTTGCGAAAGAAGGTCGAGAGATATTGCACCAGCTCGCGCGCCTGCTCCGGGTCGTGGCGGATCACCGCCGACAGCGTATTGAGCGCATTGAACAGGAAATGCGGGTTGACCTGGGCATGCAGCAGCTTGATTTCGGATTGTGCCAGCAGCTGCTTCTTCTGCTCGTACTTGCCCGCCAGGATCTGGTTGGACAGCAGGCGGGCGATGCCCTCGCCCAGCGTGCGGTTGATCGTGGAAAAAATCTTGGATTTGGGCTCGTAAAGCTTGATCGTCCCCATCACCTGATCGCCCTCGCCGCGCAGGGGAATCACCAGCGACGAGCCCAGCCGGCAATTCGGGTTGATCGAACAGCGGTACGGAATCTCGTTGCCATCGGCGTACACCACCTCGTTGTGGGCAATCGCCTGATGCGTGTGCAAGGAAGTGATCGGCGCGCCGGGCAGGTGGTGATCGCTGCCGATGCCGATAAAGGCCAGCAGCCTTTCGCGGTCGGTGATCGCCACCGCGCCGACGCCGGTTTCCTCGTAGAGAATCCGCGCCACCTTCATGCTGTTTTCTTCGTTGAACCCCTGGCGCAGCACACCTTCCGCGCGCGTGGCGATCTTGAGCGCCTTGGCCGAAAAGGCGATCGAGTATTTTTCCTGCGTGGCACGCCGGTCGAGCAGGATGCGCATGAACATGGCCGCGCCGAGCGTATTGGTCACCATCATCGGCAGCGCGATGCCAGTCACCAGATGCAGCGCGGCCGGGAACGGCCGGACCATGAGCAGAAGGATGCTCATCTGCGCCAGCTCGGCGACAAACGCAACCAGGCCGGCATTGGCGGGGCGGAACAGATCGTTCATTCGGCCACGGCGCATCAGGTAGCGATGCACCACGCCGCCGATGATGCCTTCGGTGATGGTCGAAATCATGCAGGCAAACGCCGTCATGCCGCCGAGCGAATAGCGGTGCACGCCGCCGGTCAGCCCGACGGCAAAACCGACCGACGGCCCGCCGAGCAAGCCGCCGAGCACGGCGCCAATGGCGCGGGTGTTGGCGTAGGAATCGTCGACCGGCAGACTGAAATATGTGCCCATGATGCAGAACACGGAAAAGATCGCATAGCACAGCAACTTGTGCGGCAGGCGGATCGTGACCTGCATCAGCGGGATGAACAGCGGGGTCTTGCTGAGCAGGTAGGCGATGATCAGATAGAAGGACATCTGCTGCAGCAGTGACAACACCAAATCGAATTGGTCGCTCATGTTATTGCATGTGTCTCATCGTGAGTTTTTGACCAGCCAGATCGATACCACCGTGGAATCAAGGCCCTGCAACAGCAGTACTTCATGAAGGATCGGGTTGCGCGCACCAGGCAAGGTCATGGTTTCATGGCCCCGCCTGTGGTCAACCTACCAGAACCCGGCTGGAAAATCAGCCGCTTTCCCGTGAGTGGTCATATTACGGCACGAGTGGTTACCAAGGCCTGGACAGTGGTTTTACAAGCGGCAATCTCAACCCATCGGGCGAAGTTACTGATCGTCGTCTCAAGGGCTTTCGGGCTTGTCTATCATTCAACGGAGCCGAAAACCTGATGGGGTGGCGTAATGGGCGATACCCAGTTTGCATTGCTGCGCAAATGGATGGTGGTGGAAATCGCCGACGAAACCGCGGCCGTGCGCAATGAAATCGGCAAAGAACATCTCGATCCACGGGTCATGGCCGTGATGGGAGAGATCCCCCGCCACGCGTTTGTTCCACCGGAATGGCAGGCGCACGCCTACCTCAACCGGCCCTTGCCGATCGGGCATGGCAAGACGATCTCCCAGCCTTTCATCGTGGCCCTGATGACCGATCTGCTGGAAATCCGCGAGGACGATACGATCCTGGAAATCGGTACCGGGCTCGGCTACCAAACCGCCGTGCTCTCCCGCCTGGCCAAGCAGGTCTACAGCATTGAACGCCTGGAAGGCTTGGCCCGGCAAGCGCGGCAGCGCTTCGAGCAGCTGGGTTTTACCAATATCGAGACCCGGATCGGCAATGGCCACGAAGGCTGGCCGGAGCATGCTCCGTTCGACAAGGTCATCGTGACCGCGGCGCCGCTACATGTTCCGCCGGCCCTGCTCGCCCAGCTCAAGCCGGGCGGACGGATGGTGCTGCCGGCAGGCCCCGCCTACTGGCAGCAACTGCTGCTGGTCTGCAAGGATGCGAACGGCACCGTATCTTTGCGGGAAATTCTGCCGGTGCAGTTCTCTGAACTCGAAGACAGCGCACCGCCCGCGGCCGGACAAACAGGTGACTGAAGGGGCCGGCATGCGCGTTGATTCCACCCTGGCAATCCAGCGGCAGCTGGTCGCAGCCCTGCAAGACCCGGCCCGCTATCCTTACCCGGTCGGCAGCGTCAGGCTGATCGAGACCCATATTTCCTTCGTCCTCTTGACCGGCGTTTTCGCGTACAAGATCAAGAAAGCCGTCGACCTGGGTTTTGTCGATTACACCCGCCTCGAACAACGGCACTTTTTCTGCGACGAGGAACTGCGCCTGAACCGGCGCCTTGCGCCGCAGCTTTATCTGGAAGCGGTGCCCATTTGCGGCACGCCGCAAGACCCGCGTTTTGACACCGGCGGTACGCCCATCGAGTGGGCGGTGAAGATGGCCGAGTTTGAACAGCCCGCTTTGCTCGATCACGTTCTGGCCCGGAACGGCTTGACGGCGAATCATGTGGCGGCCCTGGCGACAACGCTGGCCCAATTCCACAACACGGCGCCCGCGGTCGATCCGGCTGAGACCCATGGCGATCCCGCGACCGTCTGGGCGCCGGTCGAGGCCAATTTCACCCATTTCCGCGCCCACCCCTGTGCCCACACGGCGCAGATAGCCGCGCTGGAATCCTGGTGCGGGCGCGAATTCGACCGGCTGCGGCAAATGTTCATCCAGCGCAAGGCAGCGGGCTTTGTGCGCGAATGCCACGGCGATCTTCATCTCGGCAACATCGTGCTGGCCGATGGCGCGCCGCTGGTTTTCGACTGCATCGAGTTCAATCCGGAATTGCGCTGGATTGACATCGTCTGCGACCTGGCCTTTCTGGTCATGGATCTATCGGCGCATGGCCGCGCCGATTACGCCTGGCGCCTGCTCAACGGCTGGCTGGAAGAAACCGGTGATTATGCCGCTCTTGCGCTGCTGCCCTTTTACCAGGTGTACCGCGCGCTGGTGCGCGCCAAGGTGGCGCATCTTCGCGCGCTCGACGACAACACCGCCGACGCCGAACGGCAGGCCTCACTCGCCAAGCTGGCCGCCTATCTGGACTACGCTTGCGCAGTCATTGCTCCGCGCCCCGGCGCGCTGCTCATCACCCATGGCTTTTCCGGATCGGGCAAGAGCACGCTGGCACGCGCGGTGGCGGAAACGCTGGGCGCGGTGTGCTTGCGCTCGGACGTGGAACGCAAGCGCCTGCACAGCCTCGCGCCGCTGGCGCAGAGCGGATCGGCAATCGATGCCGGGCTCTATCTTGAATCGGCCACGCTCGCTACTTATCAGCACCTGGCCACGCTGGCAGACTCCATGCTTGGCGCCGGTTACTCGGTGATCGTGGATGCGGCCTGCCTGCAGCGCGGGCAGCGCGACCGCTTTCACGATCTGGCGCGGCAGGCTGGTGTGCCCTTCCTGATTCTCGACTGCACGGCCCCGCCAGAAACCTTGCAGCAGCGGCTAAACACCCGCAGCGGCGACCCGTCCGAAGCCAGCGTGGCCGTGCTGGCCCGGCAATACCAGCGTGCCGATCCGCTCAGCCAGGATGAACGGGACTTCACGCTTGCCATCGATACCGCCCGGGAAGCTCCCGCCACGATCCTGGCGGAAATCCGGCAGCGGATTCAGCGCGCAGGCTGAACGATTTCGAGGGCTTATTGGCGGGCAGGAAGGATTTTCAGCGCGGAATAACGTCTAGCTGATCAGCCAACGCCCGCAAGCCGGGTGAAATTTCCACCGGGAAATCCTCGGCTTTCTTCAGATCGCGCAAAGAATCGGGCAGACACGCCAGTTCGGATGCCGCATGCAGGCGCAAGTCGGCCAATGGCTCTGGCAGGGAAAGGCGCTGCCCGCCCCGCATCACGGGCCGCAACAAAGGCAGTTGATCCATGGCCTCAGGCGGTTCGTCGGCGAGCATGACGGCATCGTACAGCATGCGCCCGTCCGCCCCGATAGTCCGGTAAACCTGCTTGGCGCCGGGCCAGGTTGCCTTGCCCTCGGAACGCTTGCGTCGCGCCTCGTCCGCGTAGACCTCAAGCTTGTAGGCGGAATCAAGATAGGGGGCATCGGCGGAGGTGGTCAGCAGCGTGCCAATACCGAAACCATCGATCGGCGCCCCGTCTGCCAGCAGGCGTGCGATTTTCAGCTCGTCCAGATTGCCGCTGGCAAAGATATGGATATCCGCCAACCCGCCTTCATCCAATATCGCCCGGACTTGTCGCGCATGGCTAACCAGATCGCCGCTATCGATCCGCACCGAGATCAGTTTCGCCCCGCCGGCGCGCAATTGCGGCGCCAGCGCCACCACTTTCCTGGCCGCCGCCTCGGTATCGTAGGTATCGATCAGCAGCGTCACGTTTTCCGGCCGGGACGCTGCAAACTGCGCGAAGGCATCGGCTTCTTGCGCATGTGCCTCGATATAGGAATGGGCCATGGTGCCGAAAACGGGAATGCCGAAACGCTGCCCGGCCAATACCGTGGCCGTGCCGGCAAAACCGGCGAGGTAGCTGGAACGCGCGGCAAGCAGCCCCGCCTCGGCACCGTGCGCGCGGCGCAGGCCGAAGTCCACCAGCAGTTTGTCCGGCGCCGCCAGCACGCAACGCGCGGACTTGCTGGCGATGAGCGAGGAGAAATTCACCAGGTTGATCAGCCGGCTTTCAACCAGCTGGGCCTCGCCGATCGGCGCGGTGATGCGCAATACCGGCTCGTTGGCGAAGAACACGGTTCCTTCCTGCATGGCGTGGACATCGCCGGTAAAGCGGAGATTTCGCAGCCAGTCGAGGAAGGACCGATGGAAACCGCCTTCCCGCGCCAGCCAGTCCAGTTCGTCCCGGGTAAAGCGCAGACTCTCCAGAAAACACAGGACCTGCTCGATGCCGGCGACCATCAGGAAATTGCGCTGGGGCGGCAGTACGCGGACAAAGAGTTCGAACACCGCCTGCTCCTGCAGGCCTTCGTCGAAATAAGCCTGGAGCATGGTGAGTTCGTAGAGATCCGTCAGCAAGGCACTGTCGTAGTTGTTCATGGCGTTTCCTGCCCTAGCGTCGCCAGCGTAATCGGGCGGGCACCCGCCTCCACCATGCTCTGCCTGGCCCGAAGGCCATCGCCGGCCTGAACCTCCACGGCGCGGACGGCGTCTTCAAGCAGCAACACGGCAAACCCTTCGCGCAGTGCATCGCGCACCGTTTCCAGAACGCAATAATCCGTCGCCAGGCCGCCGATGAAGAGCCGCTGGCAATCGTGGCGGCGCAGCCATTCGGCCAGCGTGGTTCCCTGGAAGCCGGAATAGGCATCGGCGCCGGATGTGGTGGCCTTGGACATCACCACGGCCTCGGCCGGCACCTCCAGCCCGGGAGCAAAAGCCGCGCCCGCGCTGCCGGCAATGCAGTGGGGCGGCCAAGGCCCGCCCTGATCTCGGAACGAGCAGTGATCGGCGGGATGCCAGTCGCGGGTAAAGACAAGCGGCTGCTGCCGGTCGTGGAACAGCCGGATATAACGGTTCAGGACAGGAACCACCCGGTCGCCCTGTGGAACCGCCAGTGCGCCGCCGGGAAGAAAATCGCACTGGACATCGACCACCACCAGCGCATCGGCGGGCTGCAGGGTGATCGTCGGGGCTGGCTGATTCATGTTCGATCCTTGGACTATGCTTCACTAAGAGCCTATCCCATTAGGCGGCTGCGCCTTCGCATCTGGCAGTCCCACAGGGATTTGCTGCGCGGCATCGGGCGGTGCTCGGAACACCCCAAGGGTGCTTCCTGCGGGGCGTCCTCATGTACTCACATGTACATTCCGGTTCACCCCAAGGGTACTTCCTGCGGGGCGCCTGTGCTCCGTCCTCCTGCCACCTGCTTTGGCTCGCTCGCCTACTGGGATAGGCTCTAACAGCGGATGCCTCCCGGCCAAGCGAATGGCCTACTTGGATTTATAGCCAGCCCCCCGCCTACCGAAAGCTCTTTGTCGCAATGGGCCGATGAGGCGTACCCGCTAGATGAACCGGTCGCGCTGGCCCCCCGTACCGCAGAGGTGCGCATGAGCACGCTTTCAGGAAAACGTACCTGTTTATACGATACGCCCCAACTGGTTGATATCGTGAACGATATGGCACGGCAGGCCGCTGGGCTCCTTGCCGGGCGCAACAAGGTGGCAGTCATCGGCATTCGCCGACGCGGGGTGCCCTTGGCGGACCGGCTCACTGCCGTGCTGGCAAGCCAATATCACCTTGCCGCGCCACTGCGCCTTGACCTGGCGATCAAGCGTTATGCCGACGATCTCTCCCTGCTCTACCCCGAAACCAGCCTGACCGAAGAGTTGCAGCTGGCAAAGCAGGACTTGAGCGGCTACACGTTGCTGGTGGTCGATGATGTGCTGTATACCGGGCATTCGCTGCTCAGGGCCGTGGAATACCTGGCATGCAAACAGCCCGCTGAAATCCGCGTGGTGGCCCTGGTCGATCGCGGCGCAACGCGGCTGCCCGTGCGCACCGACGTGGTCGGCATGCGGCTGGATGTCGCACCGTCGGACATCATCGAATGCCATGTCCCGCCCTATGAGCCTGAGTTCAAGATCGTGCTGTTACAGCGCCGGGGTTGAATGGCCAAGGAGAAATCTATGAAGGATGCGAGGCACCAAGACTCAGCCGGCGCAGTTCAGGCCAAGCCTGCTGCCGGGCGGAGCCACACCTCCCGCACTGGACGCATGGCACAGCGCCACGGCACCGACGCACACAATGACAACGAGGAAATCGGTTCAAGACCCGCTGAAACGGCTGGCCGCTATCTGCTAGCCAGCGTGCCGCGCGCCAATATGGATCAGACCGTAGAGGAGGTCATCACCGATCTGCTGTCGCGCAAATATGATTGCCTCGATATCGTCTGCGTGCTCGATGTCGATGAAAAACTGGTCGGAATCATTCCGCTAGCCAGCCTCTTCCCTCTGCCGCGGGAAACGCGAATCGGCAGCGTGGCCCACGCCAACTATCCCAAGGTCCATGCGACCACCGATCAGGAGCGCGTGGCATCGCTCGCCTTGCACCACGCGCTTAACGCAATACCGGTCATTGATGCCAAAGGGCATTTACTGGGCATCGTGCCCCCGGCCGCGCTGCTCCATATTCTCAGACGCGAGCATGTGGAAGACATCCACCGCTTCGCAGGTATAACCCGTGAAACCCATATGGCACGAGAGGCCATCGAGTCAGCGCCCTTGTACCGGCTGCGTCACAGACTTCCCTGGCTACTGGCGGGGCTCGTGGGCAGTGTTTTGGCCACGTTCATCATGGTGCGATTCGAGACCGCCCTTTCGGCGAGCCCGTCCATCGCCTTCTTCGTGCCCGGCCTGGTCTATCTCGCCGATGCCATCGGTACCCAGACCGAAGCGGTCGCGGTACGTGGCCTTTCCCTGAGCCAGGTACGGCTCGGGCTCTTGGTCGGCGGCGAAGTCCGCACGGGTATTTTGATTGGCCTTGTGCTGGGCGGACTAACGTTTCCTGGCGTATGGCTGGCATTTGGTGACCTCAATCTCGCACTTGCCGTGTCAACCGCGCTGATCGTGGCCGGCGGAATTGCAACCACACTTGGCCTGTTCCTGCCTTGGTTGCTCGGCCGTCTTGGCAGCGACCCGGCATACGGCAGCGGCCCGCTGGCGACCATCATCCAGGATCTGCTGACCCTGCTGACCTACTTCATCCTCGTCAGCGCGTTCATCATGTAGCTGCCACACGACGCCGTGCGCCTTTTCCAAAACAAGATTCATTTCGCTTTAGCCGAGAACCAACCCCTTTTATACCGATCAAAGTCAGGTATCAAAGTTGGAAATACCGGTTTTTCCACCTCATCCGGAGGTACGGGCGATGAGCAGCGACGAACTCAACGCGGTGGCATGCGCCATCGTTGCAGGACACAAAGGGATACTGGCGGCGGACGAAAGCGGATCGACGATCAAGAAACGCTTCGATTCAATCAAGCTGGAATCGACGGAAGAAACGCGCCGGCGCTACCGCGAGTTGCTTTTCACCACCGAAGGCATCGAATCCTTTATCGGCGGCGTCATTCTCTATGACGAAACGTTGCGCCAATCCACGCACGACGGTATGTCTTTTGCCGAACTGCTGTTAAAACGCGGCATCGTCCCCGGCATCAAGGTCGATCAAGGCGCCAAGCCATTGGCGTTGCACCCCGGAGAGAAAATCACCGAGGGGCTGGACGGTTTGCGCGAACGCCTGGCCGAATACAAATTGCTGGGCGCGAAATTCGCCAAGTGGCGCGCCGTGATCGAAATCGACGAGCGGGATATTCCGACCCGCTACGGCATCCACGCCAATGCCCACGCCTTGGCACGTTATGCGGCGCTCTGCCAGGAGGCGGGCATTTTGCCGATCGTAGAGCCGGAAGTGCTGATGGATGGCGAACACGACATCGCGCGCTGCGAAGCGGTAACGTCGCAAGTACTGGAAGCCGTGTTTACCGAACTGTCGGCGCATCGCGTGCGGTTCGAGGACATGTTGCTCAAGCCCAACATGGTGATCGCCGGCAAGAAATGCGCGCAGCAGGCCAGCGTGCAGCAAGTGGCCGAAGCCACGCTGCGCTGCCTGAAGCGCTATGTACCGGCAGAGGTTCCCGGCATCATATTCCTGTCCGGCGGCCAAAGCGCGGAAGATGCCACCGACCACCTGAACGCGATGAATACGATGGGGCCGCATCCGTGGCCGGTCAGTTTCTCATATGGCCGCGCACTGCAGGCACCGGTACTGGCCGCATGGCAGGGGCAGGAAGACAATGTCGCAGCGGCACAGAAAGCGCACCTTATGCGCTGCCGGCTAAACAGCCTGGCATGCGCAGGGGAATACGCGCGCACGATGGAAGGCCCCGATCACCCGTGATGAGTACCGGATGAGGCCCGCAAACGGCACGCCAGGTTCTGTTGATTTACCACCTAAGCAGGTTTGATGCGCTCGCCATTGCCGACAATCAGCGACGCGATGACAAGAAGAATCGCGCCGCCTACAAACGTTGCGCCAATCGAGACATGGTCTAGAAGCAGCCCACCGAATGCGGCGCCCAGCATGATCGAAAGCTGAATTGCCGCGACAATCAGTCCACCGCCGTTTTCAGGGTCGTCGTGGATGCCTTTGGCGATCCAGGCGGACCAGGCCACCGGAATCGCGGAATTCAGCGCGCCCCACGCGATCATTGCAATCGCTACGCCCCAAAATACAGTTCCCGTCGCCAGTAGGCCAAGCGTCACCACGCTCAGGGCCAAGGGCAGCCAGCGCAGCAGCCGGTAAAGATGCTTCCCCAGCGTTGAACTGGCGCCGCTGGTGCCGATGAATCCGGCCAGTCCCAGTCCGAGCAGCAGGAAAGACAACTGGAGCACGCTGACATGGGTGCGCATTTCCAGAAAGGGGCGTAGATAGGTGAAGGCGGAAAACGCCCCGGCGAAAGTAAACATGACGCCTGCCATGGCATAGGCCACATTGCGCCGCTTCAGCAAACACAGAATCCCGCCTGTCGCTTTTTCTCTTTGCGGCGGCATGGCGGGCAGGCTGATCCATTGCCAGACGAAGTTCAGCACGACCACTGGGGCAAGCAGCCAGAAAACGCCCCGCCAGCCGATCATCCCGCCCAGATAACTGCCAAGCGGCGCGGCAAACGCAGTGGCGGCTGCATTGCCCGTGTACATTACGCCCAACGCTTTCGGTACCGACCGCGCCGGAACAAGGCGCATGACCGTCGCGGTCGCCAGCGACCAGAAGCCGCCAATCACAATGCCCAATAACGCGCGCGCCAGCATCAGGACTGTGAAACTCGGCGCTTCAGCGATCAAGAGCAACGAAGCCAGCATCACGATAGTCAGCCCCATCAGCACATGGCGGCGATCGAAGCGGGAGGCGATGCTGACGATAGACAAGCTGCTGATTACCGCGAACAAGCCGGAAATTGAAATGGCCAAGCCGGCCATGCCGTCCGTTGCGCCCAAATCGGAAGCAATCGGCGTCAGCAAGCTTACCGGCATGAATTCGGCGGTAATCAACATCGCCACGCACAGCGACATTGCCCCGATCGCGCTCCAGTTTTGCCGATCGCTGTGGGCGATCGGCAGGGTTTCAATCGACATCTCTTCTATCCTTCTACAACGGTACGGGTAGGTTGTTTCGCATCACAATTCACTCGCCGCCTTATTGGATTGGACAGGCTCGATCGTTACCTTGGCCGTCCCTTGAAAGGTCAGTGCGTCCATGCCGGAATCGATTTGTCCCAGCTTGACCAATCCTGCGGAGTAACCAAAGTCCTTGTAGTAAATCGCCAGATTACCCCACGGAGCATAGTAGGCAATGTCGCCCACCGCCGGATCGATGCCGCGAGGCGCATCTGCCGTTGATAACTTTCGCGACAGATAACTGATCTTCTCCGTGCCCGCGTGATCCTCAAGCGAGATGGTCAGCGGCAACATGGAGTAAAAATCCCTGGCGCTTGCGCTATCGGCCAGCGTCGCCAGCATCACCTTGCCATTGATGGTCATCCGGATTTTCATGATTTCAACTTCCTGTTGTGCTGCCATTTTCTTGATCTCCGACTTCGGGTGGCTGTTTTCCTCTCGATCGCGCCACCAATGGGAAAAGCTTTGCCTCTCGTTCAAATTGGCCACCTGCCCGATGGCGGGCGTCAAAAGCCGGTAACTCTTCCCCTCGCTCGCTGCCACGATGCGCTCCATGGGCTCGTCCCAAGCGTGGTTGGCAATCGAAAACTTGCCGATATGTGCCGGCATCAGCGCTTTGGCTCCAAGATCCTGTGCGGCCCGTGCGGCTTCTTCGGGAACCATGTGGATATTGGCCCAGCGTTTGTCGTACTGCCCCATATCCAGCACCGCCAGATCAAACCCGCCGAACCGTTGGCCTATGTCGGCGAAGTGCGCGCCATAGCCGCTATCCCCGCTGAAGAAAATCCTGCGGCCAGCGGCCTCGATGGCATAGCCGGCCCACAGGGTCTTGTTTTTATCAAACATGCGCCCGGAATAATGGCGCGCCGGCAGGACATGCACCGCAAAATCCGGTGTCAGTGGCAATGAAGAAAACCAGTCGGCTTCGTGGATCTTCCTGGGGGCGTAGCCCCACTGTTCGAAGTACGCCCCCACGCCCAGCCCGCAAACCACCTGTCTAACCCGGGATTCGAGCGCGATCACGCTGGGATAATCCAGATGATCCCAGTGGTCATGCGTGATCAGCAGATAGTCGATGTCGGGCATGTCGTCGGCCGTATAGGCATTGGCGCCGTCGAATGCTTCATTTGCATAGGGAACCGGCGCGGCATCGGCGCTGAATACGGGATCGATCAGTATTCGCTTGCCGCCAAGCTGTACAAAATAGGAAGAGTGCCCAAGCCAGACCACCACGTCGGTTTTGATGTCCAGCGCCTTCAGGTCTGTCTTGGCGACAGGCACGGGATGGCCAGGTTTCAAACGTTCTTTTTTGTTCCACAGGCTGGACAAGATGATCGATACGGAACTGCTGTCATCCGTGAGCACGGGGGTCGGGACCAGGTTCTGGAATTGTCCATTCACGAAGTTCGGCGATTTCTCGATTGCTTCCAGCCGCTTGCCATCGGGAGCCGAGCCAAACTTCGGCTGATGAAGATAAGTGCAGGCGCCGATAGCCAGGCAGCCAATCAGAACCAACAGGAAATAAACCATGCTGCGCAACGGCGATTTCATCTTAAAAAATCCTCTTCAACGCAGAGTACGTTCAGAACTTCGGCCAGCCCAACAAAGCAGAAACCCCGGGCTGGCCCGGGGAATCCTGCTTGTCGAGGCGGGTCGACCGGCTGGGTACTTACTTCAGATTTTTCGCGAAGAACTCCGCCATCTTGTCGAAGGGGATCTTGCCCGCCTGGTTGTCATACAGATCGATGTGACTTGCACCTTTCACGATCAGCAGCTCTTTCGGTTCTGCTGCGGCCGCGTAGGCGGTTTCGCTGAAGTAGCGCGAATGCGCGTTCTCACCATGAATCAACAACAGCGGGCGCGGCGAGATTTCCTTGATGTAGGTGAGGATCGGCATGTTCATGAATGACAGTGGCGTGGTCTGCGTCCAGGAATTGCCGGAGTTGACCGCACGCGGGTGGTAGCCGCGTTTTGTCATGTAGTAGTCGTGGTAATCAACCATGAACTGCGCTTCGCCCCCCTTCAGTTTGTTGTAGGCCGGCTGGTAGGCCGGCGCGCCATTTTCCGCATCCTTCCAGCGCTGTTGACCCAGTTGCTCCAGGCCCTTTGTGCGCTGCTCCAGGGTTACGCTGTCGTTGTAACCCTTGGACGAGACACGGGAGATGTCATACATGGTACTGGCCAGGACGGCCTTGATGCGCTTGTCCACGGCCGCCGCGTTCAATGCCATGCCACCCCAGCCGCAAATGCCGATGATGCCGATGCGTTCTCGGTCGACCGAAGCTTGCAGGCCGAGGAAGTCCACCGCAGCGCTGAAGTCTTCGGTGTTGATGTCGGGGGAGGCAACATTGCGCGGCTCGCCACCACTCTCGCCGGTGTAGGACGCATCAAAAGCCAGCGTGACAAAACCACGCTCAGCCATCGTCTGCGCATACAGGCCGGATGATTGCTCCTTCACTGCACCGAAAGGCCCACCCACGGCCAATGCGGCCAGGCGCTGGTTGCCGCGGCTCTTCGGCAGATACAGATCGGCTGCCAAGGTGATGCCATAGCGATTCTTGAAGGTCACTTTCTGATGATCGACCTTGTTGCTTTTCGGGAAGGTTTTGTCCCATTCCTGGGTCAGGCTCAAGGCATTGCCCGTGGTTGAAGCAGGATTCGTCTGCGCCAGAACGGCAGGTGCGCCAACGAATAACGCGGCAGAGGCGACGATGGCGCTCTGGATGAATTTCTTGCGGGAAAGCAGCGTGCTCATTTGGGTTTTCTCCTGGTTGTGGATACTAAAAATCGAGTGATCACAGCGCGTTTTTCAGAATGACCGTCACCACTTCCGGGGTGTAGGTCTCGGTAATGCCGAAGATGCGCACGTTCTTCTGTACGTTTTCAACAATGGCCGGCAGATCGGTTTCCTTGATGCCAAGTTGCGGCAGGCGCGTCGGCGTGCCGATCTTGTTGTACCAGCCCTGCAGCGCGGCAATGCCCTGCTCGCTGGATTCAACACCAAACACGCTCTTGGCAAAGCGCTCGAACTGGGCCGGGTTGCGGCCGGCGTACCACTTCATCCAGGCCGGGACCACCACCGACAGGCCGGCGCCGTGCGGTACGTTGAACAGTGCAGAGAGCGAGTGCTCGATGGCGTGGTTGGGGTAGCTGAAACCTGCGGCACCGGAATAGGTTAGGCCGTTCAGCGCCAGGGTCGCGGCCCAGGCGAACTGGGCGCGGGCGTCGTAGTCGGCCGGGTCGGCAAGCAGCGCCTCGGTGGTCTCGATCACCGTGTTGATGAGGGTTTCGACCAGGCGCGATTGCAGCTTCGGGTGCACGGTCGCGGTGAAATAGGCCTCGATCAAATGCGCAATGACATCCGAAGCGGAATAAACCAGGTAGTCGCGCGTCACCCCCTGCATGAGCGCAGGATTGACGATGGATACCCTGGGGAACAGGGCCGGATTGCTGATGAAGAATTTCTCTTTGGTCTCATCGTTGGTGACCACCGCGCCCGGGTTCATTTCACTGCCAGTCGCGGCGAGCGTCAGGATCGCGAACAGGGGCAGTGCAAATTCGATCCGGGCCTTGCCGACAAACAGGTCCCAGACATCACCGTCATGGAGAACGCCGGCAGCAATCGCCTTGACGCTGTCAAGCACGGAACCGCCGCCGACACTCAGAATGGCGTCAACCTGATGCGCCCGCGCCAAGGCAACGCCCTCGCGCACCTTCGAGATGACGGGGTTGCTGACGATGCCACCGAGTTCGACCCATTCGATGCCTTTCTCGGCAAGGCTCTTGCCGACGAGGTCGAAAAGCCCTTCGCGCTTGATGCGCTCGCTGCCGTAGCAGAGCAGCACCTTCTTGATGCCGTGCCCGGCCAAATGCTGGCCGATCAATTGTTCCTTGCCGGTGCCGAATTCGATTTTGGTCGGATTGAAGTAGGTGAAGTTTTCCATGCAGCAGACCTTTGAAAAAGTTGAGCTTGTGCCCATAGGTCGCCATTTTTCACGTCTTGCCTTGTCAGCCGATAGAATATTCCTACGCATTTATTGCCTGATCCTCCGCCATGACGGACTGGCTTGTGACGCCGAGGGTTCGCGCGGAATATCATGGGAACAGAAAATATCGAGGAGATCCGTATGCCAGTTCAAGAAAGGATGCCGCAGCCCCCTACTGCGCAACTTGGCCTCTTGCACCAGGGCTTGGCCGAGATCATCGGGCGCTGGACCGTGGGAAAGGAGGACTGCTCGACCCCGATCCCGAACCTCGGCCTTTTCCGGCGCGAGGCCCCCACCCAACCCTGTGCCTGCATCGTTGAGCCGAGTGTCGTGCTCGTGGTCCAGGGCGCGAAGCAACTGCTGGTCGGCGATCATGCCTATGCTTACGACACCGAGCGTTTCCTGATCAACTCGCTCGATGTTCCCGCCAGCTCGCAGGCGCTCGAAGCCAGCGCGGACAAGCCCTGCCTTGGGCTGGTACTCAAGCTCGATCTGCGCATCATGGCCGAGCTGATCGCCCATAGCGGCCTGCAGCCGCCGCGTAATCGCGCTGACGAGGGAAGCTCGGCGCTCGGCACGATCACCCCGGCCTTGCTGGAGCCGTTCAGCCGCTTGCTGGCCTTGCTCGATGAGCCCGGCGCCATCGCCGTGCTCACTCCGCTCATCGAGCGGGAGATCTACTACCGCCTGCTGATGAGTGACCAATCGGCGCGCCTGTGGCAAATCGCCTCGGTGGGCAGCATGAGCCACCGGATTGCCAGGGCCATTGACTGGCTGAGGGCGAATTACGCCCAGCCGCTGCACATCGACGACCTCGCGACCCATGTGCAGATGAGCCCGTCGAACCTGCATCACCATTTTCGCCAGCTCACCGCGATGAGCCCCTTGCAGTACCAGAAATGGCTGCGCCTGCACGAAGCGAGGCACTTGATGCTCAACAAGCGCCTGGATGCGGCGAGCGCCGCGTTCCAGGTCGGCTACGAAAGCCCGTCCCAGTTCAGCCGCGAATACGGCCGCCTGTTCGGCGCGCCGCCCAAGCGCGATATCGAAGGCTTGCGCCAGCGGGCCGGTGACTCAAACACCTTGCAAGGATTGATCTCGGCCTGACTTGTCGCAAAGAGCGTTACCTCCGCCATCGGGAAGAATCAGCGTAACCCGACGATCGTTACAGAGGCCGGTGATGTCGGATTACGCCCTGCGGGTTAATCCGATCTACCCGCCTGCCACCGGCAAATCCGCCCACTTTGTAGTCCAGCAGGGCGACAAGTTGTTCTGCCGCATCTTCCAGCCGTGATTGAATCCGGCGCTGGCCAGCCGTAACGTTCCCCTGCCCCATTGCCGGTTGATCTTGTCCATTGTCTCGTTGAGGTTGGCGCGCTTGATCGGGTCGGCGCTTTCCAGAAACAAGTGGCCTTGAATGCCTGTGTTCGGCTGCAGTTCGAGCAGCATCACGCCGGCTTTGGCGTAGGCATAGCCCGGCTTGTAGATGCGCTTCAACACCCAGAGTGCGGCTTTGGTGAGTTGCAGCGTGTCGTCACTCGGCTGGGATAGCGGCACCAAGACGTGCTTGCTGTACTGGGGGTCTTTCTCGCGGTTTGGATTCGTACGGATAAAGACGGCCAGCGCACCGGCTGCGGATTGTTGCCGGCGCAGTTTCTCGGCGGCACGGGCCACATAGGTGCTCACGGCTTCCGCGAGTTCATGTTCTGAATAGACCAGCTGGCCGAAGCTTCGCGAACACAGGATCTGCTGCTTATCCGGCGCAACGTCTTCCAGATCGATGCAGGGCTGGCCGCGCAGCTCCATGACGGTACGCTGCAAGACCACGCTGTAACGCATGCGAATGGTTTCCGGATCGGCCTTCATCAGATCCGCCACCGTGAAGATGCCATCCTCATTCAGTTTCACCGACAGGCGCCGGCCTACCCCCCAGATTTCACCAATGGTGACTTCCTGCATCACGCGCTGTTGCGTGGCCTGATCCAGTTTGGCCCATTCACATACCCCGGCAAAGCGGGAATGTTTCTTGGCCAGATGGTTGCAGAGCTTGGCGAGCGTCTTGGTTGGCGCAATGCCGATACAGACCGGCAGGCCAGTCCATTTCTGTACGGTCTGGCGTATCTCCATTCCCAGTTCGGTATGGTCGCGCCCGATGGCATCGAGGCCCAGGAAGCATTCGTCGATGCTATAGATTTCCTGATCCGGGCTAAATCGCCGCAGGATGCTCATGACCCGATTGCTCATGTCGGCATACAGGGCATAGTTGCTGCTGTAGGCAATGATGCCGTGTTGTTCGGCCACTTCCCGCATCTGATGCCAGGGTTTGGCCATGGCGATCCCCAGTGCTTTGACCTCGTTGCTGCGGGACACGGCACACCCGTCGTTGTTGGAGAGCACGACAACAGGCTTGCCTTCGAGCCTGGGTTCAAACACCCGCTGGCAAGATACATAAAAGTTGTTCACATCGACCAGGGCAAACATCAGTGTGGCTCCACGATCCAGGCCGTGACCACGCCCCAGATGTTCAGCTGCTGATCTTCGTTCAGCACGATGTCTGAATAGGCTGGATTCTCGGCAATCAGGGCCAGGCGCTTACCGCGCTGGTAGAGGCGTTTGACGGTGAATTCGTCATCCAGAATGGCGACCACGATATCATCGTGCTTCGCCTCCCGCGCACGATCCACGATCAGGGTGGCATTGTTGGGGATGGAGCGTTCAGGCGTCTGGCTGACCATGCTGTCGCCATTGACCCGGAAGAAAAAGGTGGCCTCCGGATGATGCACATAGCGCTGGTTCAGATCGACCCGATCTTCCTCCCAATCCCCGGCGGGGGACGGGAATCCGGCAGACACGGAGCCACCCATGACGGGAATCATCAAGCAGGATGGATCGGTGTGTGCCGACAAGGGACCAAGCAAAGACGAAGGCATGGGAATGACCCTTCAATAGACCAGTTGCCATTATAGAACGAACGTTCTATTATTGGAGCTGCACCGTATGAACGGCAAACGCCAACCTGAACACTTCAAGGAGCCCCATCATGCTGAATGCGATTCGCCAGTCACTGCCTTCGCCGGATTACATGGTTCTGTGGTCCTGCATCGTGATCCTGCCTTCCCTGTTTGTTCTGCGATAAATCCAATGGATACCACCCCTGCACGTTTGCGTTGCGCCTGGGCCAACAGCGATGCGCTGATGCGCGACTATCACGATCAGGAATGGGGCATCCCGCAACGGGATAGCCGCATGCTCTGGGAAATGCTGATGCTGGAAGGTTTCCAGGCAGGATTGGCGTGGATTACCGTCCTGCGCAAGCGCGAGGCGTTTCGGCAAGCCTTTGCGGGTTTTGATCCGGCTATCGTGGCAGGTTTCACCGAAGAACATATTCAGCGGTTGCTCGCCAATCCCGGCATCATCCGCTCCCGGGCCAAAATCGAGGCCACGATCCGGGGTGCCCAGATCTACTGCGAGATGGAAGCGCGTGGTGAATCGTTCAGTGACTTCTGCTGGTCATTCACCCACGGGGAAGTACTACAGAATGACGGCCATTCCTGGCCGGCCAGTACGCCCTTGTCGGAACAGATCTCGAAAGAGCTGAAACGGCGGGGTTTCAAGTTTGTGGGGCCCACCATCGTCTATGCCTGGATGCAGGCCGTGGGCATCGTCAACGATCATGCCCATGACTGTTATTGCCGGCACGCATCGCAAACTTGATGTGCCGCCAGCCGTCATGCGGCGCTGCTTGCTGTTTCTCGGCCAAGGCCGATTTGCGGCCCCTCCCCCTTTAATATCGCGTTTGGGGTCTAGCAATAGAAGCCCGTTTGCGAGAGGCACTCCCCAAACGGGGGCGCGGCGTACGGATCAGGCGAAAGGGGCAAAACGCGGTTGGCGCCGGCCATCGATTTCGACCTCTTCCACAAACATCGCGAAAGGCCGCAGCCACCATCCCGTATCGTTGTAGAGCGGGCGGTATACCACCTGTGGCTCCAGCGTTTCGCTGTGGCGAGCCACGCCGATTACTTCATATTCACCGCCCTTGTAGTGGCGGTATTTGCCCAGTGGCAGGGTGGGTAGCGGAAGGAGCGGTTCGGTGCTCATGGCATGTTTTCCAGGATCGGGGAGCCCATTTTACCCGGCACTTCAGGAACAGTCCGGTAGCCATTACCTGAATTCGCACCCCCTACAAGGCTGATCTCGAAAGAGCTGAAACGGCGTGGCTTCAAGTTTGTGGGGCCAGCCATCGTCTATGCCTGGATGCAGGCCGTGGGCATCGTCAACGATCATGCCCATGACTGTTATTGCCGGCACGCATCGCAAACTTGATGTGTCGCTTCTCATCGAAGGATAAATAGTCGTGGCATGTTTTTGCCCGGACAAACATCCTTGCCGGTTGCGATGCGCATCAGCCGTGGTGGATGAACGGGGATCGGGGTGATATAAGCTATGGCGCATGAACATACGTCACTAATTGCATAGACACCCACCTTTACTAATCCCGCCATGCCCCAATCGATTGCCACCCCTGCCCACAGCGAATTGCTGATCAAAAAAAGCCGTTTCCTCGGTTGTGTTCAGCCTGTGGCAGACCGCGTGCAGGCACAGAAGATCGTTGCAGAGCTATGGGCACAACACCCCAATGCCTCTCATGTGTGCTGGGCTCTGATGGCCGGCGGTCACTCGGCCGCGGTCGATGATGGCGAACCCAGCGGCACAGCCGGCCGGCCCATGCTGGAAGTATTGCGCCATCAGGATCTGGAAGGCGTGCTCGCTACCGTGGTTCGATACTACGGCGGCATACCGCTCGGTGCCGGTGGCCTTGTCCGCGCCTACACCGACAGCGTGGCTAAAGCGCTCCTCACCGCACAAAAGGTTCCGATCATCCGATTGCGTATGCTGCGCTGTACGGTGCCTTATGCACTGGAAGGTTTGCTGCGCCGGGAAACCGAAATGGCCGGCGCAACACTGCATCAAGTTTTACACGGCGATCTGGTTGATCTGGCATTCAGCCTGCCAGACGATCATGCCGAAGCACTTGTTGCACGACTGAATGAAGCTTGTAGCGGCCGTATCGCATGGATCGAGGGTGACGAATAGATTTGCCGGATACATTCGTTTAATGGCTCGCCAGTCATCATGCGGCGATGCTTGCCTGTTTCTCTGCCAAAGCGGATTCTGGGAACTTCCGGTTTCGGCCAGAAGCAGACAATGGCTTTGGAGTTGGCTGTACCTTCAAATGTGGTTTTTTTAGTTAGGCGACACTATGAGCGACGCACTCGCGAAATTAACGGCCGCTCGACTCAGCGACGCAGGAATCGAGTTCGTCACGGTTGATCTAGACGGTCTTCGCATTCCCGCACGAGAGCCGGTGGTCGGAGACATTCTGGTTTTATTTGAGGGTGGCGAAGTGTCGGTATTTCTCGGCGACATCACTCATTGCCACTTCACGCCCGATCAAGCGGATGACAAGTTCCCTTGCTGCACGGCCGAACAGGCCGCCAAGGATGCGGCGCAGTTCATTCGCGAAGTAGTTGAAGACAAATGGGTTCTTTGGTGCTGGAACGATGGTCGTGGCGGCTGCTTCAAACCGGATGGGAACGACGAGGAAGCAGCTGATTCTCCGCTGCCAGGAGAAGAGGTTAAATACTTTCGATGGTCCGGGTCGTTTGTGCCATCCAACACCTCACTGGAGCGGACACGTGGGTGATAAACGTCGGCGTGCGCATCGCTCGGCTTAACCGTTAATGTCGGGTTTGGGCACGTTCCTGCCTATTGCCACAGACGGCACCCGGCCACAACCGGACTATCCCCAGCGTCCCGCAGCCGACGTTCAATGGTCCGCTCTTCTCTGAAGCCTGCCAGAGTGCCTACGCATGCAAGTCGGCCATTAGCGATGTTCACCTGTGCGGTTATCCCGGTCTGCAATGTGCCGGCTACGAGGCACCACGCAGGCCTATGATTTTGGCCATTTTTGATATTCCCTGGTATTATACGTTTCAACTACAAACCATATAAAAGAAGCCTGTATGGGTATCATTAAAATTTCAGAGCATATGCATGAAAATTTGCGCTTAACCAGCGGGGCGTTGAGCCGTTCCATCAATGCTCAAGCAGAACATTGGCTCCGAGTTGGCATGCTTGCGGAACTCAATCCAAACCTCCGGTATGGTGATATTTGCCGGTTACTCATCCAAGCCGAACACCAAGTGACAGATGAGATTGAGATTCCAGCTTCATTATCGGGGAAGGCTGCATGACTGACTCCAAGCGAGTGGCCATCAAGTCTGAGGGTGAGCTAGCCAAGGCACGGTGTGCTGGAATGTTAGCCGCCGATGTTTTGCTAATGATTGCTGACCATGTAAAGCCAGGTGTCACGACTGATGAACTGGACAAGCTATGCCATGATTACATCGTCAATGTACAACAAGCAGTTCCGGCCAATATCGGCTACCACGGCTATCCCAAGACTATTTGCGCCTCGGTCAATCATGTCATTTGTCATGGGATTCCATCCGACAAGAAATTGAAGAGTGGAGACATCATCAACATCGACGTTGCCATCATCAAGGATGGGTGGTTTGGCGATACCAGCCGCATGTACTTTGTTGGAGAACCGAGCATTCTGGCAAAACGGCTGGTTCTCACGACCTACGAGGCGATGCGGGCAGGCATTGAGCAAGTCCGCCCTGGCGCCACGCTTGGGGATATAGGTCATGCCATCCAGACCGTCGCCCAGCGGGAGGGATTTAGTGTTGTTCGTGAGTACTGTGGTCACGGGATTGGTACGGTATATCACGATGACCTTCAGGTTCTTCACTATGGAAGGCCAGGTACGGGCTTGAAGCTTGAAGCAGGCATGGTGTTCACCATTGAACCCATGATTAATGCAGGGAAAGCAGCAATAAAGCAGTTAGCGGATGGGTGGACTGTCGTTACCAAGGACCACTCGCTCTCTGCCCAGTGGGAGCATATGGTGGCCGTCACCAAGAGTGGCTGCGAGATACTCACGCCTTGGCCAGATGGCTACGGTGATTATCCCGCTATTGTGTCTCCCCCTGAACAAACCGTCGCATAGGACCTGTTACCAGTCATTGGATTCATGATGACCTGAAGGGCAGGATTGGGCACACAACAGCCATCCAAGTGCATTCCCACGCGGCAATGCCTGCTCTGGCTCGGGAGCTTTCCGGAATCAGCGTGGCAGGACAACCGTCGCAGTCAGACCTTCGCCGGGTTGGGAGGCCAGCGTGATCGTGCCGCCATGCGCTTCGACGATGGCCTTGGCGATCGCCAGCCCCAGCCCCGTGCCGCCGGTGTGCCGCGCACGCGAGGATTCCAGGCGGAAATAGGGTTCGAACACTTTTTCGAGTTGCGCCGCCGGGATGCCGGGGCCGTGGTCGGCGATCACGATACGCACTTCCTTGTCCGAATCCTCAAGCGTCAGCTCGATCGGCCCGCCACCGTAGCGGCGGGCATTGTCGAGCAGGTTGGCGATGCAGCGCCGCAGCGCGTGCGGGCGAGCCTGGATCGCCTGCCGGCTCCTGCCGGTGCGCGTGATGGTGGCGCCGAGTTCTTCCATGTCCTCGGCCACGCTGTCGAGCAGCGCATCGAGATTGACCTGGACCGGCGCTTCCACGTTCGAGCCCGCACGCAGGAAATCAAGCGTATGGCCGATCATCGTGTCCATCTCGGCCAGGTCGTGTTCCATTTTCTCGCGCAAGGCAGGCTCGATGCCGGCTTCGAGCCGCAGGCGCAGGCGGGTGATCGGCAGGCGCAAGTCGTGCGAGACGGCCGAAAGCGCCTGTGCGCGCGTATCGATCATGCGTTTCAGGTCGCGCTGCATCGCGTTGAAGGCTTGTGCGGCCTGGCGCACTTCCTGCGGGCCGGTTTCCGGCAGCGGCGGCTGGTTCAGGTTGCGCGCGAGCCCGGATGCCGCATCGGCCAGTTTCACCAGCGGGCGGGTCAGCCGGCGCACCGACCAGACCGACAAGGCCGCGACCGAGAGGCCGAGCAGTGCCAGCAGCGCGATCACGCGATAGGGCAGATCGGTGGCGGGAACGGGCAGCAGATGATGGAAGGTGACGACCGTGCCATCAGTCAGCCTGACCTGCGCCATGTAGGTGCGCGTGAACAGCGGGATGCGCTTGGAATCGGCTTTCGGCCTGTTCCGGCGCTCGTGCGCTTCATCCTCGTCCGGACGCGGGTGCAGATGCAGATCGAACAGCGACGGGTCGACGCGCTCCATCGCCAGCATCTGTATCTGCAGCGGCCGGGGAAGCTGGCGCGCAGCCTCCTGCGCGAAGAGGCGGGCGTCTTCCGAATCGTCGATTTTGTCGCTGGACCACGGCAGCGCCAGCGTCAGCATGGTCGGCTGCACGCTCAGGGCCTTGATCAGGGCCGGCCGTTCGGCCGGGGATTCACTATCCAGGACGGCCGCGATGCCGCCCATGCGCTGCGCCGCGTATTCCGACAAGAGCTTGTAATTGAGCCGGCCGCGATCATCGAGCAACAGCCTCAGCCCCACCAGTTGCACGACCAAAAGCCCCACGAACAGCGCGAGTGCGATCTGGCCGAACAGGGTTTTGGGCAGCCATTTCATGAACGGCGCTCCACGCGCGCGGCGAGCATGTAGCCTTCGCTGCGCACGGTCTTGATCAGTTCCGGATCGCGCGCGTCGTCATTCAGGCGGCGGCGCAGACGCGAGATCATCACATCGATCGTGCGATCAAACGGCCCGGCATCGCGCCCGGCCAATGCATCCATGAGCTGATCGCGCGAGAACACGCGGTTCGGCGATTCGGCCAAGAGATGCAGCAGGCGAAATTCCCCGGTCGAGAGCGCAATCACTACGCCATCGGCGCCGATCAGGTTGCGCGCGGCGAGATCCAGCGTCCAGCCGGCGAAATGCAGGGTTTTCAATGTGGCTTCGTGCGGCTCGTGATCCTCGGCCCGGCGCAGGATGCTCTTGATGCGCGCCAGCAGCTCGCGCGGATTGAAAGGCTTGGGCAGGTAATCGTCGGCGCCCATTTCCAGCCCGATGATGCGGTCCATGTCGTCGCCGCGCGCCGTGAGCATCAGGATCGGCAGGCGGGAAGTTGCGCGCAGATCACGGCACAGCGTCAACCCGTCTTCGCCGGGCAGCATCAAATCCAGGATCAACAGGTCCGGCTGGGACTCGGCAAGCTGGCCGCGCATGGCGACGCCGTCGCACGCGGTGGCGACCTCGAAACCCTGATTGCCCAGATAGCCACGCAGCAGCTCGGTCAGCTCCGGATCGTCGTCGACCACCAGTATTTTTTTGCTCATCGGCAAGACTCCCCACATTGTCGCGACAAGGATAGCGCGAGTACCTGCGCGAGATGGGTGTTTGTAAACGCCCGGCACAAACTATTACATGCCATTAACAAAAAGCCGGGCATTGCCCACACCCCGTTTACAAAGTCCTCGTTAAATGGAGCCATCATCCAATCGCAAGCCTGCAAGCACGCAGGCGAACAAAAACATGAACAACATAACAAATAGCCACCCTACCCCCGCCCCCGGCGCTTTGGAGCGAGGCGCGCTGCAGCGGCGGGCGGCCTGGCTGCGAATCCTGATGAAATGGCACTGGATCAGCTCGGCCTTGAGCCTGGTGGCCATGCTGTTTTTTGCCGCCAGCGGCATCACGCTCAACAACGCGGAATATTTCGAAAGCTCGACCCCCGCGATCACCAAGCACACCGCCACGCTGCCGCAAGCGTTGCTGGCGCAGGTCAACCATCAGGGCAATGGCCAGGATCTTGCCTTGCCGGAGGACTTGCGCACCTGGGTCGATGAATCCTGGGGAATCAAGCTTTCTCCCAAGAACACGGATTGGCAGGCGGATGAAGTCTATGTCGATCTCAAGCGCCCGGGCGTGGATGCCTGGCTCAGCATCGACCGCAGGAGCGGCGCGGTTCAGTACGAAGCCAGCGATCGTGGCTGGGTGGCTTTCTTCAACGATCTGCACAAAGGCAAGAATGCAGGCGGGGTCTGGAGCGGGTTTATCACGCTGTTCGGCATCGGTTGCCTTGTCTTCAGCCTGACCGGGCTCTTGATCCTGCAGGTGCATGCCAAATCGCGCTGGAGCATCTGGCCCGTTACCGGGCTGGGACTCATCTTGCCGCTGCTCGCCGTGCTGCTCTTCGTTCATTGATTTCAGTTCATTGATTTAACAAAGGGGAAAATCCCATGAAAAAACGTCTGTTCACTTCCGTGCTGTCGCTGATCGGCCTCGGCGCCGCGCTGCCCGCGTGGAGCGCCGATGCGCAGTTGGAACTCAACCTGCCCGCGGTCCAGGGCGCGCGCGTCAAGCGCCCCTATGTCGCTGTCTGGCTGGAAAAGGCGGCCAGCCACGACTTTGCCGGGAACATCGCCGTCTGGTACGACATGGCCAAGCCCAACAATATCGGCGCGACCAAATGGCTGCCCGATCTGCGCAGCTGGTGGCGCATCAGCGGCAGTCAGGCTTCGTTCCCCATCGATGGCGTCTCGGGCGCGACGCGGCCGGCGGGCGAGCACACAATCAACCTCGGCACATCGCCCGCGCTGAAGAAATTGGCCGCCGGCGAGTATGAGGTCGTGGTGGAAGTCGCGCGCGAGCACGGCGGGCATGATCTGGTGCGCTTGCCGTTGCAATGGCCGCCGCGCGCCGCCAAGACGACGGAAGCGACCGGCTCGCAGGAACTGGGCCTGGTGCGGCTGACGACGAAGCCATGAACGCGCCCCAGCTTTCCCTGCCGACGGTTCGCGTCCTGATCCCGAAGCAGATCAATCCGGCCCGTGCGAGGGGCGAAATCCGCGTGCTTTCCAGCACCTGCATGGGAACGACGTGGAGCGTTCGCCTTGTGGATGGTGGAGTACTGCCGCCGCCGGAACTGACCGAGCGGATCGCCGCGCTGCTCGAATGCATCGAAAACCAGATGAGCCACTTCCGCCCGGATTCGGACCTGCGCCGGTTTGCGACCTTGCCGGCCGGCGAAGCGCAGACCTTGCCGGCCGAGTTCGCCCGGGTGCTGCGCGGCGCGCTCGACGTTGCCCGCCTGAGCGAAGGCGCGTTCGATCCCGCGCTTGCATCGCTGGTCGATGCCTGGGGGTTTGGCGCCGGACCGCGGTTTTCGCAAGCCGGATTCGTGCCACCTCAGACCGGGGCACTGGCTGAACACACCGCCGGGTGGAAAAAACTCGAAATCGACACGCAGGATCGGCTCCGGCAACCGGGCGGCGTGGCCTTGAATCTGGCCGCAATTGCCAAGGGCTTCGCGGTCGATGCGGTTTCCGAACACCTCGCGCAATCGGGCTACCAGAACCATCTGGTCGAGATCGGCGGCGAGCTGCGCGGAGCCGGGTGCAAACCCGATGGTCAGCCCTGGTGGGTGGCGCTGGAGTTGCCCCGCGCAAACTGCCCGTTGCCGGCAACCCGCATCGCCCTGCATGGGCTTTGCGTCGCGACATCGGGCGATTACCGCCGCAGTTACCGCCTGAATGATCGCCTGATCCACCACACGCTTGATCCGCGCAGCGGCATGCCGGCGGCGCATGCGCTGTCTTCGGTCACCGTGATCCATCGTGAGTGCATGTACGCCGATGCGTGGGCCACGGCCATCATGGTCCTGGGTCACAAGGCGGGGCTTGAGTTGGCAGAGAAAATGAACCTCTGCGCGCTGCTGCAAGGGCAGGATGACGCGGGCAACTGGACCGAGGCATCGAGCACGGCATGGACGAACTTACAGCAATAGGTGATGAACATGTTTGACTTTACCCCTGTCGATGCCGGGCGCTGGATCGCCGCCAGCGGCATTGTCGCCAGCTATGCGGCTTTTTGCTGGCACCAGTTTCGCCAGTCAAGGCGTGGCGCGAAGGCTCCCATCACGCAAGGCGTTGCAACCGACACCGAACCAATCTTGATCGTCTATGCCAGCCAGAGCGGGCAGGCCGAGGCGATTGCGAAACAGACCGCCCAGGCCCTGTCTGCGGACAACCGGCAAATCCATCTGCGCCGCATCGAGGAAGACTGGCAGGCAGAGGCTTCCGCCGCCCGCTGCGTGCTGTTCGTGGTCAGCACCTATGGCGAGGGCAGCGCGCCGGACCATGCGCTGCGCTTTGTTCAAGCCAACCTCGACGCGGGCATCCAGGCCAAGTTGCAAGGCATACGCTACGGCCTGCTGGCTTTGGGCGACAGAAGCTATCCGGCCTTCTGCGCGTTTGGCCGCCAGCTCGATGCATGGCTGCAAGCATCCGGCGCCCGCCCGCAGTTCGAACGGATTGAAGTGGATCGGCTCGATGCCGAAGCGCTTTCTTCCTGGCAGCAACAGCTGAGCACGCTGAGCGAGAACGCGCCATCGTCCTGGACTGCCGAGACGCAGGACTATTCGCCCTGGCAGTTTGTCGAACGCCAATGCCTGAATGCCGGCAGCCCGGGCAGCCCGATCTTTCTGGTCGTCTTGCAGGCCATTTCCGACGATACCCCGCAATGGCAGGCGGGCGATCTGGTCGATATTCTGGTCCCGCAGGGAGACGGGTATCCGCGTGCTTATTCGATTGCCAATCTGCCCACAGATGGCCGGATCGAACTGATCGTGAGAAAGCACATCCGGGATAACGGCCAAACCGGGCTCGCTTCGGGCTGGCTGACCGAGCATGCGCAGGTGGGCGATCAGATGGAGCTGAAAATTCGCAGCAACCCGGGCTTCCATCTTCAGCACGATATTTCGCGCCCGCTGATGCTGATTGGCTCGGGTGCAGGGATCGCCGGCTTGCGTGCGCATTTGCAAGCCCGTGCCAAGGCGATTGAAGAATCGGGCAATCCCGCGCCGCAACGCAATGCGTGGCTGTTTTTCGGCGAGCGTTCAGGCAGGCACGACCATCTTTGCAAACTGGAAATTGAGGAGTGGAAGCGCTCGCAGGTGTTGACCAAGGTGGATATGTCTTTTTCGCGCGATGACCCGGTCACCCCGTATGTGCAGCACAACCTGCTGGCGCGATCCAAGGAAGTCTGCGAATGGATCGAAAGCGGTGCCCAGATACTGATCTGCGGGAATGCCAAGAAAATGGCGCCCGGCATCGACAAGGCCCTGCGCAGCATCCTCGGCTCGCAGCAAGTGGATTTACTGATGGCATCGGGGCGGATTCGCCGGGATGTGTTCTAGGCATGGTGGGGGGACCGGTCATGGCGCAGGATGGCGCGATAGGCATCGCGCATCCAGCCCATGGTTTGCTTTCAACTAGCTCAACGGGCGGAGATCGATGACTTCGATTTTGGTGAATCCAAACACCTTGGAGATGTATTTGCCATAAATCTCCATCGTGGTCTTGTCCCTGATCGGGGTATTGGCAGGCCAGTGCCAATGCTTGTGGTCGATTTCAACCAGCACCCTGCCGGTGCCGTGGCTGAACCCGTAGAGCTGTCCACCCGTTTCATCTGTTCATGCGCAATTCCCAAACTGTGGCAGGTGGCAGGTTGGCCCAGACGTTGGCGGTCTTCTTCCAGTAGAGATTGCCATGAGAAGGCGTGAATGGCGGGCTGTTGAAGTAGGTGTACTGAATCAGTTTACGGCCGGGTGATGCGTGCAGGATGTCGCAAATGGCATGCACGGTATTGCTATGCAATTCATCAGAAATGGATTTGAAGGGAATCGATGAAACAATAATCAGATTCTCCGGAAGTTCTTCCAGCTGCTTTACCGTGTCATGAAAAAAACCTTCCAGTACCCAGGCTTCCCCGAACTGATATCGGAGCTGCCTGGCCAGTTGCTGATCCTGTTCGAAAAGAACAAGCGGTGCGCCATTCGATCTGTTGGGTATATATCGGGTAATTGCACCGCTTCCTGCGCCTATTTCCAATACAGTGGATTCATTATCGATCCGTGCGGTCATCGCTCTGGCAAGTGATGGCGAAGAGGGCGTAATGGCGCCGATCGATTTGGGATCTGCCAGAAAGCGTCTGAAAAGGTGAAGCATTGGCACGGCTCCTTCAGGATTTTTCCATTATCGATTGAATTGGACATGCGAATGTCCGATCGCTGGTAATTGGCCTGAGTCCTGCTGCTATGTCTTCAGTATTTTGGACCTGTCTCGTATCTTGTTCCTAGTATTTTTGGACAGAAGGAATGTCTTCACAGATGGGGAGACGACGGGATACCGGTTTCCCCTTGCTCGAATTGATTAAGTGACGTGCGTGATGAATCGCACCGAATCAACAGCAATTGTAGATGGGTGAATCTGAATGCAGGCTGAATGGTGCAGGTTGCCACGACGGACTTGCGCTGGCGCATTGTTCATCCTTCGTTCATTTCCGGCTTGTCACAATGCAAGCTGTTTCATTGCTGATGCGCGATACCGCCGTGCACGCTAAATGGTTGACGCCGTATGTCCAGCACAATCTGTTGGCGCAATCCAGGGAGGGGTGCGAATGGATCAAGCAGGGTGCCCAGATCCTGATCTGCGGGAATACCCACAAAATTCCGCCCGGGGTTGATAAAGCCCTGCGCCGCATGCTGGGTTCAGAACAAGTGGATCTGCTTTTTTGAATCAGGACGGATTCGCCGTGATGTGTTCTGAACGCCAGGTTCTGCTGATTCGGCCTGACCATGTTCGATTTCGTCGCCCCGGTGTACCCCAAGTATTTCCTTCGGGGCACAAGCCGGGGCCCGGCGGCGTCCGCCGGCAGAACAGCAATTTCACCTGGCCGGATCAATAGTCACCGCTTGAACCTGCGCACCAGGGCACAGCAAAACAGCCCGATACTGAGAAGAACCAGCCCTGCAGGCTCTGGCACAGCAGCAGGTGCTGCCGTGATTGGCGGATCCACCGCCTCTAGAGTCGAACGTACAAGCTGAAAATTGCCCGTTGCTGCGCTGACAGTAATATCGAGCAGGCCATCGTCATCCAGATCAGACAAAGCGCCTACAAGATCGATGTCATAGGCATGCCCCTGCGATCCATTATTGATGTTCTGGTCGTTGAATATCTGGGAAGAACCTTCGCTGCCGATCAGGAAACTAAAGGTCTCGTTCCCTTTGTTCAAAAAATCGAGCAGCTCAATGGTCAGAAGTGCCGATTCAATACTCATTCCACTCTCAGGATCGTAGCCCGAGTCCGTGATGTCATGAGTCCAGGTAAAGGGTGAGGAATTTGATATGGTAATCGGGCTGGCAGACCAGTCTTTTATATCGGTCAAAATAATATTCGCAGCCGCCGCGGTTCCAATCGATGAAGCCAGCGCGAAACCAATCACTGCCTTTTTCACAAGATTAGTCATGATATTCCCCTGTAAATTTAGAATTATTTTTACTGGGGCCAACACTGCGTCCTTGTTTTTATTCAGCCAGCAAACTCTGCGCCACAGTGCCGCGCATGGCTCGGACGGAAATGCCCCTAATTGTTTCCACCCCTTTACAAGCAATATTTGCGCCACAAAATAATAACACTTATAAAACAATATGTTGCAGCGATGGGATTTAACCCTACTCATCGTACTGTAAAAAAAACCAACACTCCTAGCAAAGCAGGTGGGATTCGGCCATGACCGATAAACCAACCGGCAATCAGTGTGTCGTTGTGCGGCTTCCAAGAAGCACGGTGTGATTCAAAAATAGCCACATCAATCCTGGCGGTGGAGCGCAGCCTGGCTGCTCCAGGCTAAATCGGGGAGCCAGGCAGCCGCCCAGCCGGGGAAATCGGCGGCCGGCATCGGTCGCGCAATGCCGAAGCCCTGGGCCAGTTCGCAGCCGAGTTGCAGGAGCAGTTCGCCGTGCCCGACCGTCTCCACCCCTTCGGCGATGATCTGGCGATGCAACGCCACCGCCAAACTAAGCACCCCTTCCAGCAGGGCCCGGTCATCCGGGTTATCCAGCTTGTCGCACATGAAGCTCTGATCGAGCTTTAACTTGTTAACCGGCAGACGTTTCAGGTAGGTCAAGGAGGAGTAGCCCGTACCAAAGTCGTCGAGGGCGAAGCTCACCCCGCTCTCGCGACACTCCTCGATGATCTGAGTGACTTTGGACAGGTCTTCCAGTGCGCTGGATTCCAACACTTCCAGCTGCAGATCGCCCGGCCGGACAGCCGGGTGTTTCTTCAGGATTTCACGCAAACGCTTGACGAAGTCCGCTTGCTCCAGCTGGTAGGCCCCGATATTGACGCTCACCGGAATATTCAGCCCGGCCGAATGCCAGATTTCCATTTGGGCCATGGCCTTGTTGATGACCCATTCACCGATTTTAATCGCGAGCGGATGTTGCTCGATCAGCGGCAGGAAGACCTCCGGCAACAACAGCCCTCTTTCAGGATGTTGCCAGCGGATCAGGGCTTCGGCGCCGATCATCTCGCCCGTGCGCATATTGACCTTGGGCTGGTAGTAGAGCACGAATTCGTCGTTATTCAGGGCTTGGCGGATGCGCTCCAGGCTTTCGTGATATCCCCGGGCGCTGCGATCCAGCGCGGCATCGAAAAGATGGAACCGATTCTTGCCGATCAACTTGGCCTGATACATGGCCTGGTCGGCCTGGCGCAACAGTTGGTCAGCATCCACTTCTTCCGCCTGCGGGTAGTAGGTAACACCCAGGCTGGCCGAAACATGGAGCGTGAGGTCGCCAAACGGAACCGGTTCAGCGGCAGCAACGAGCATGCGGTTAAGGATGGATACCGCGGCTTCGGTATCCGCCAGATCGGGCAGCACGGCAACGAATTCGTCGCCGCCGATGCGGGCGAGCGTATCCCCCTCGCGCAGGGTCTGCTTGATGCGTTTCGCCAAGGCAATCAGCAACTGGTCGCCGGCTTCGTGCCCATGCCTGTCGTTAACGGCCTTGAAACCGTCAAGATCGAGAAACACCACCGCCAGTTGTTGTCCGCGCCGAGTGATCTGGGCCATGGCCTGGCGCAGGCGATCGGCCAACAGCACACGGTTGGGCAGCGTAGTCAGTGCGTCGTAGTGGGCGATATGCTCCAGCTCGCGCTCGTGCGCCTTGAGCGAAGTGACATCGGAGAACAAGGCCACGTACTGCCGGGTATTCCCTTGAGGCTCCCGTACCGCACTGATGGTCAGCATCACGGCGTATTCTTCGCCGTTCTTGTGCCGGTTCCAGATTTCGCCGTCCCAATGTCCCTTTTCGGCCAGAGCTTGCCACATGGCCGAGCAATACTCCTGGTCCGGGGGGGCGAAGCTGAACAGACGCAGGTTGTGGCCCAGAACTTCGTCACGGCAGTAGCCTGTGATGCGGCTGAACGTGTCATTGACATCAATGATCGTGCCGTCTGCATCCGTAATCATAATGCCTTCGCGGGCATGTGTGAAAACGCTGGCCGCAAGCTGGAGCTTTTCTTCTGCCACTTTCCGTTCGGTAATATCGCGGATGATGCATTGAATGACCTTGATGCCCTCGCATTCATAGGAATTGCAGACGAACTCGACCTCGATCTCTTTTCCTTGCAAGGTTCTGAGCGGAAGGTTCTCGTGGCGGATATAACCGTTTGCCTGCAGCTCCGCGAACATTTCCTTGCTCGGTGCAATGTCAGCGAACGGCCCGACCTCCCACAGTTTCTTGTTCAGAAACTCATCATGCGAATAGCCAAGCATCTTGACCAGAGAGGGATTGACGTCTTCGATTTGCCCGGTATCGGCATTGAGCAGGAGAATTCCGTCCTCCGCGGTTTCAAATAGTCGGCGGTAACGGCTTTCGGAAATCCGAAGGGCAACATCCTCAAGGTTGGCTGCCGCATCGGTAGGGCGTCCGGGGGACGGAGAGTTCTTCATGGCGAATGTCACCTCTAATGTAGTGCAGCGCCCTTGATGGAACTTATTGATCCGGCCTATGTTTCAGATAGCGTAAAACACTACACATAGCAGGTGCTGAAGATACTCTGTTTAGACCATAGGCCCCCCCTGCGAGCCAAGGAAAGGCGAAGGGAGCTGACGAAAGTGCGTTTGCACGGCCTCAAGAGGTTTCCTGTCCCCAGGTTAAAGATTGAGCAGCGCTTCGTCCGTCACATTTCGAACGATCCTGCCGATACATCCATTTCAGCCAGCGTCAGTGACTCTCCCCCGCCCCGAAGTCCAGGCTGATTTTTGAACCGACCGGTTGCCCGCAAGGTCATAAGCGTTACTCAGCGACGGAAATGCCTTGAAATCCTTGCGCTGCAAACGTCAGATCCAAATCCATGTGCGCTAACGAACAGATGTTTGCGATCCCGGGAGTGATACTGAAAATTGGGGCGTGGCATTAAGCCGGAATCCGCAGCCGTGCCTTTAAGTTGAAGGCAATTCATAGAAGGAAATTGAAATGCAACTTGGTATCCTCGATCCCCCTTGGTGGGCTTATTTGCTGATCACGCTCGCCCTGACCCATATCACCATTGCGGCAGTCACCATCTATCTTCACCGCCACCAGGCGCACCGGGCGGTCGAACTGCATCCCCTCGTCAGCCATTTCTTCCGCTTCTGGCTGTGGCTCACCACCGGCATGGTCACCCGGGAATGGGTGGCGATTCATCGCAAGCACCATGTCAGGAGCGATTTGGCAGGAGACCCCCACAGCCCGCAGGTCTTCGGTATCCGCAAAGTCCTGTTCGACGGCGTCGATCTCTATCGGCGGGAAACCAGGAACAGCGCGACACTGGAGCAATACGGCAAGAGCACGCCCGACGACTTCATCGAACGCAAGCTCTATGCGCGGCCTTTGCCTTACGGTCTCGGCCTGATGCTGGTGATCGATGTCGCCCTGTTCGGCCCCATCGGGCTCAGCATGTGGGCCGTGCAGATGCTATGGATTCCGTTTTTTGCCGCCGGCGTGATCAACGGCGTTGGCCATTACTGGGGCTACCGGAATTTCGCACCGACCGATGCCTCCCGCAACATCGTTCCCTGGGGTGTGCTGATCGGGGGCGAGGAGCTGCACAACAACCACCATGCCTACGCCACCTCAGCCCGCTTCTCGAATCGCTGGTGGGAATTCGATATCGGCTGGCTGTACATCTGCCTGCTGGCGCAGCTGCATCTGGCCCGGGTAAAGAAAGTTGCACCGCGGGTGTGTCACAACCCGTCCAAGATACGCTGCGACGCGGATACATTGCGGGCGGTTATCACCCACCGCTACGACGTGCTGGCCCGTTTCGGCAGGTCCGTACAGCGGACCGCAATGGAAGAAATTCGCAGGCTGTGCGCCGCGATGCCGGAATTCAGAAATTCCCGGATGCGGCACGTGATCAGACACTGGCTGCAAAGGGATGCCTTGACCTTGCCGGCGAAAGAGCGCGTTGCGCTGGAACAAGCACTGCATTCCAGCCCGGTATTGAACACCATCGATGCCATGCGGCAGGAACTTGCTGCACTGTTGAGCCGATCCAGCGTCACAACAGAACAATTGGTGAAGCAGCTGGAAGACTGGTGCCGGCGTGCCGAGGCCAGCGGTATCGGCGCGCTGCGGGAGTTTTCCCGCACGTTGCGCGGTTACGACCTGCCCCAGAGGATGTGAGAGCTGGACTATGTTTTGAAGGTCGAGAGTGAAATTACTGGCGGGTGAAGTGTCATGGGCGAATCGATTGCCGAGAATCTCGAAAACAATGATCTCCACCGTTTCCATGCCGATTTCCGGCGCGCCGTGATGATGCATCGCAAAGGCCGGCTCAATTTCTTCTTTCGCCTGCATTTCCCCACCGTGGAGGGGCCGCTGGACGAAAGCGTCGGCACCCTTGAATACCTGGATTTCAGACACTGGCTCGAAGAAACGCCGCCGGAAGAAGTCAGCGCGCACTGGGTCTATCGGGAACTGATTGTCAGGCAGGATAAACTCATCTTGCTAGCGCAAGAGGTGCTGGACGAAGCCATCAAAGGCCCGCTTCCGGCCGGCCAGCTTGCAAATCTGGTGCGTGCCATGCACGAGTTCGACCGCTTCGAGGACCGCCTGGATTCCGGCATCAACATCTCGCTGACGGATATCGACGCACTGACCGGGCTGCGCAACCGGGCAACCATGGAGCGAGACCTTGCCCAGGAGCAGGAGCGCGCCCGGCTCACCGGGCACCGCTTCACGATCGCCATGGTGGATGTGGATTTCTTCAAAAAGGTCAACGACGAATACGGGCACAGTTTTGGCGATGTCGTGCTCGAAAACCTGGCGCAGCGCTTCATCGAAAGCCTGCGCCCCCGTGACATGGTGTACCGGTACGGCGGCGAGGAATTCCTGGTTCTGCTGCCGGAAACCCCGCTTGAGAAGGCAAAACCGATACTGGAAAGGCTGCGCCAGCGCGCCTGCGAAAAAAAGATCAGCGATGGCAAAAACAAAGTGAGCCAATCGGTTTCCGTTGGCTTGATCGAGGTGGCGGAGGACGAAGAAATAGCTGCTGCCATCGAGCGGGCTGACAAGGCTTTGTATCGCGCCAAGGAAGCGGGGCGCAACCGGGTTGAACTGGATCATTCGCCCGAGCCCGATAAATATCCAAGGGCGAGCAGTTAGCAGCAGAAGCCCGCATTGCGGCCGCCACCCCTATGTACAACGTGACCTTCTCGCCACAGGCAGCCCGTGCCACAAAGTGGATAACGGCAGCACCAGCCAGATCAAGCACCAGTTCCGGTTAACCAGCCTACCTCCTCATTCGTGGATTCACATGCCTCTCAGAACCGGCACAGATCACATCAACCTGCCGCAACGGCTGGTTTTTCAGCGCTTGCAGCCCACTTTCCATTGAACTTGCCGCAACCCTTGCTTGTCACCTTCTGGGGTGTCGGTGTTTATTAACACCAACTTAATCCGCCCAAGCGTCAACTAATAAAAAGACAAACGGGAATTGAATGGAACACAACCTTTCTCTGATCACAACCATTGCGGCTGGCTTCAGCGTTGCACTGATCCTCGGCTTTATCGCAGAACGGGTTAAATTGCCCGCGCTGGTGGGCTACCTCGTCGCCGGCATCCTCATCGGCCCCGCAACGCCGGGTTTCGTGGCAGATGTCCATATTGCCTCACAGCTGTCGGAAATCGGCGTCATGTTATTGATGTTCGGCGTGGGGCTGCATTTTTCGATCAACGATCTGCTCGCGGTCAAGCACATTGCCGTTCCCGGCGCGGTGGTGCAAATGGGTGGAGCAACCGCATTGGGCATGTCCATGGCCTGGTGGTTTGGATGGAGCTGGGGCAGCGGGTTGATCTTTGGGTTGTCGCTGTCCTGCGCCAGCACCGTGGTACTGCTCAAGGCTCTTGAAGCCAGAGGCGTTCTCCAGTCGATGAACGGACGTATTGCCATGGGCTGGCTGGTGGTTGAGGATCTGGTCTGCGTCTTGGTTCTGGTGTTGATGCCCCCACTGGCGGGCGTACTCAACAGCTCCGCCGCCCCTGTCGCGCAGAGCCAGCCTCTGTGGGCGACCATCGCCCAGACCTTATTGCAGGTTTCAGCTTTTATTGCGTTGATGCTGGTGGTGGGCCGTCGTGCACTGCCGTGGCTATTGTGGCAAGTGGCGCGTACCGGTTCGCGCGAGCTTTTTACCTTGTCCGTGGTCACCACGGCGATCGGTATCGCCTATGGAGCGGCAGAGTTGTTCCACGTATCGTTTGCGCTGGGTGCATTCTTTGCCGGCATGGTGATGCGTGAATCCGAGTTCAGCCACCGCGCGGCCCAAGAGTCCTTGCCGCTGCAAGATGCGTTCTCCGTGCTGTTTTTCGTGTCGGTCGGCATGCTGTTTGATCCAACGATCCTGGTCCAGCAGCCGCTTCATGTGCTCGGTGTCGTGGCCATCATTATCTTTGGCAAATCGCTTGCGGCACTCGCCCTCGTCATTGCCTTGCGCTATCCGCTCAACACCGCCTTGACCGTTGCAGCGAGCCTGGCCCAGATCGGCGAGTTTTCTTTCATCCTGGCCGGGCTTGGCTTATCGCTTGGATTGCTTCCTGCTGCGGGAGTGAGCCTGGTACTGGCCGGCGCGCTGATTTCCATCGCCCTGAATCCCTTCCTGTTTGCCGCAATTGCACCGTTTCAGCGCTGGCTTCTTGCCCGCTCTGAACTGGCCCGCAGTCTGGATCGGCGGCAAGACCCCTATGCCGAGTTGCCGATCAGCACGGAGCGTAAATACCTCGAAGGGCAAGTTGTTCTGGTCGGTTATGGCCGTGTGGGGCGACGCATTGCCAAGGCGCTGGATGCGCGAGGGATTCCGTATGTGGTCGCAGAACAAAATCGTGAATTGGTCGAAGAGTTGCGCAACAAGGGGATGGCTGCGGTTTCTGGCGATGCCACTGATCCGGAAGCGCTGATCCAGGCACATATCAAAGACGCCGCCATGCTGGTTGTTGCCACCCCCGACCTGCTCAACATCCGGCAAATGGCCGATACCGCGCGCACGCTCAATCCGGACATTGAAATCGTCCTGCGCACCCATAGTGAGGACGAGTCACTGTTGCTGAGCAAGGAAGGAATCGGCACGGTTTTCTTTAGCGAGGAAGAGTTGGCCAAAGGCATGGCAAGCCATGTGCTGGAGCGCTTCGCACCGCTGCAGACAGGCAATGTCCCCAGCCATGACTGAGGTCCATGAACGCCATGCCGCCTAGCGGCAGACAACAAGGCTTAGGCTCGAATTTCGGATTCCAAGCATAGCCTCCGGATTTGTGCCGGCAGCCTTGGCTGGCCGCGCCCGGCGGCGGCAAAACCCAAACCGGAAAACCCTTCCCAGCCCTTCCCCTCCCAAAATCTCCCCGTCATAAAAACACAATATATTGACATCCACATAAAATAACCCACAATATCATGTGCCAAATCACAAAACACCGGGTATTGATAAAAGACAAACTTCATCGCTGGATTTACAAAATATATCGCCACATTCGTGCGTTGAATCGAATACATTACGAGCCTTGATTACCGCAGAGGCGCCCGGATACAACGGCGCCTTTTGCTTTGGAGACACCGGCCACGGCGGGCATATAAACCGCCGGACCGGAACACAGGAGAACCCGATGCTGCAAGTCACCAAGCGCGATGGCGCCATCGTCGAATACAACAGTGCGAAAATCGCCGATGCTTGCGAGCGCGCCGCGCGGGCCGTGGGCAACGCTGCCCCGCGCGAGCTTGCGCTCAACATCGCGAACCAGGTCGAGCTGCAATGCCTGGCCAGCCGGAAGGACACCCTCGATATTCCGACCATCCAGGACATGGTCGAGAACGCCTTGATGAGAGACTGCCCGGACGTGGCGCGGGTTTATATCCAGTACCGCCACGACCGCGACATGGTGCGCACGCGCGGCTCGGAGCTGCACGCCAAGCTGATGGGGATGGTGCAAAAAACCGATCTGGACGCCACCACCGAGAACGCCAACAAAGACGCCAACGTCTTCCCGGTCATGCGCGACCTGATGGCCGGCATCGTTTCCAAGCAGTTCGCCAGCAACTTCCTGGCCAAGGACATCCTGGAAGCGCATCGCAAGGGTGACATCCACTACCACGACCTCGACTACTCGCCTTTCCTGCCGTTCACCAACTGCTGCCTGGTCGATCTGAAAGGCATGCTCGACAAGGGCTTCCGCCTGGGCAACGCCCAGATCGAGAGCCCGCGCTCGATCGGCGTCGCCTGCGCGGTCACTTCGCAGATCATCGCCCAGGTTGCCAGCCACCAGTACGGCGGCACCACCATTCCCAACATCGACCAGACGCTGGCGCCCTTCGTCCAGAAAACCTACGAGAAAAATCTCGAGGTGGCGCGCAAATACGGCATCGCCCAGCCGGAAGACTACGCGCGGGAAATGACCGAGAAGGAAGCCTACGACGGCATGCAGGCGTGCGAGTACGAGATCAACACGCTGTTCAGCTCCAACGGCCAGCAGCCGTTTGTCACGTTCTCGTTCGGCATGGGCACCAGCTGGCAGGAACGCGCGATCCAGCGCTCGATCCTGCAGATCCGCATCAAAGGTCTGGGCCGCGACGGCATCACCCCGGTATTCCCGAAGCTGGTGATGTTCCTGGAAGAAGGGATCAACCTGCGCCCGGAAGATCCGAACTACGATATCAAGCAACTGGCGCTCGAATGCACGTCCAAGCGCATGTATCCGGACATCATCTCGACCAAGCTCAACCGCAAGATCACCGGCTCCAGCATCCCCGTCTCGCCGATGGGCTGCCGCAGTTTCCTGTCGGTGTGGCGCGATGAATCGGGCAAGGAAATCCTGGCCGGCCGCAACAATCTCGGCGTGATCAGCCTGAACCTGCCGCGCATCGCGATCGAATCCAAGGGCGACCGTGCACGCTTCGACGAGCTCTTCAATGCACGGCTGAAATTGTGTTTCCGCGCGCTGATGAGCCGCATCCATCGCCTGGAAGGCGTCAAGGCCAATGTCGCGCCGATCCTGTATTCCGAAGGCGCGTTCGGCACCCGGCTCGATCCGCAACAGGACATCATGGAACTGTTCAAGAACGGCCGCGCTTCGATCTCGCTCGGTTACATCGGCCTGCACGAAGTCGGCATGCTGATGTTCGGCAAGCACCCGTTCGATGATGCCGAATGCCAGACTTTCCTCACCGACATCGTCAAGCGCATGAACGCGGCAACCAAGGTCTGGAGCCGTGAAACCGGCTTCGCCTTCTCGCTGTACTCGACGCCGAGCGAATCGCTGTGCAACCGCTTCTGCAAGCTGGACCAGGAACGCTTTGGCACGATTCCCCACGTCACCGACAAGGGCTATTACACCAACTCGTTCCACCTCGACGTGTTCCGCAAGGTCAACCCGTTCGAGAAAATCGACTTCGAGGCCGGCTTTGCCGACCACGCCAGCGGCGGCCATATCAGCTACGTGGAATTGCCGAACATGCGGCATAACCTGAAGGCACTGGAACAGATCTGGGATTACGCGGTCGAGCACGTGCCGTACTTCGGCACCAACACACCGGTCGATTCCTGCGGCAAGTGCGGCTTCATGGGCGAAACCAAGACCACCGAAGACGGCTTCACCTGCCCCGACTGCGGCAATACCGACAGCGCCTCGCTTTCCGTGACCCGGCGCGTCTGCGGTTATCTCGGCAGCCCGAATTCGCGTCCGTTCAACGCCGGCAAGCAAAAAGAGATGATCCGCCGCGTCAAGCATTTCGGCGAAACCGAAGCAGCACTCTAGGCAAGATGAACTACGATCGTTTCTACACCTGCGATCTGGTCAACGGCGAAGGCATCCGCGTCACGCTGTTCGTGACCGGTTGCCTGCACGCCTGCGAAGGCTGCTACAACCGCTCGACCTGGGACCGCAAGTCTGGCCAAGCTTTCACGGACGAAGTCCAGGAACGGATCCTGGCCGCCTGCGCAACGCACGACGGCCTGAGCCTCTCCGGCGGCGACCCGCTACATCCGCACAACCGCCCCGCCATCCTGGCGCTGTGCCGTGCATTCAAGCAGCGCTACCCCAATAAAGACATCTGGCTGTGGACCGGCTACCGCTTTGAGGAAATTGCCGATCTGGAAATCCTGAGCCTGGTCGACGTACTGATTGACGGAAAATACGAACAAAACAACCCCACCAGCCAACCCTGGCGCGGATCGGCCAACCAGCGCCTGATCCGGCTCGCCGATTCCCGCTCGCTCACCGACAAAGACTCGCCGGATTCGCCTTTCAGTGCCGTCCAGCCGTTGCAGGCATTGCCGGCGTAATACCGGCGTGGATTGCTCACGCGCCAGCCGGACCTATTGATACAGCCAAGTGAAGTTTGAAGTAGCCGTCAAACTCGCAAAAGGGCACCGGGAATGTCTTCCTCGCCCTCCCCCGCAGCCTGTATAGCAGCCTCAAACTGGCGGATGAAACGATCGTCCGGCCCAGGCCACACCGCCCTGTTCCGGACGACTGGATAACGTGCTTATCGGATAACACGGGCTTGTGTTGCTGCAATTCCTTGAGGGCCTGAATCGGTGTTTTGTGGTTCAGGGCTTACGGTGACAAGTACTGATTGAAGAGGAAAACATCACGCTTCAGTGTGATCGTTAACAAAATGTTTTCTTACAAAAACATCAAATACTACATCCATGTTTAACCAACTTTTACCAACATAACCTTTCATCGGCTAAGTTTATTGAGTAATTTTAAACGAGTGCTAGGCTGCTTTAATCATTGGCACGTGCTAATGATTGAGCCGCTCTGAAGAGTGGCACCTTTTTAAATCTTACAGGAATAAACTAAAATGCTTTCAGAATTCAAATTATCGAAACTTACTTCAGTGCTCCGAACCGCCGGGGATTTTGGCGCAGACTATAAAGCCGCCGTATCTACGTTGCTTTTGTATTCTGGCCAGGTAAAGGCTTATTACTTGCCAGAATTGCGGCACAGTGAAAATTGGCCGGGCGGAACGGCAGCCTATACAAAAACACAAGAAGAATGGGTAAAAACAACCAGTAATTTGCGCTCGTGGGCCATGAACTCATTGGGGCAACTTACAGAACTTCCGCCTTATTTCATCCAGAGCGGAAAATCTACAATCATCCCATTGCTTGGCACTGCTTTGGGTGATGTCGATGCATTGATCTTTGATCCAACCAACGAAATTGTTAAAAATGATCTGCTCGGAAATCTACGGTACCTGAGAGGAAAGTTCACCGCATTCAGCACGATGTCTCAAGAGTTGATCCAGACACTGGAAGGCCAGCGAACTCAGTTTGAGCAAGATGCAAATCAGATGCGCGCTATTGCTGCCAGTGCAAAACAAACCAAGGGGGTCGATCTTAATAAAATTGACGATTTGAACAATGACATAAAGACGCTGAAAAATGACATTACCTCCAGAGCCTGGGCTATTGCAGGAGGTTCATTGGTAACAGTGGCGGGAATTGGCATGGGTATTACCGCAATCGCCTTGGCAGGGGCAACTGGTGGGTTTAGTCTTTTCCTGCTCATTCCTGCGATAATTATTACTGCAGGTGGCGTTTTGGTTATTGCGTTGAATGCCATTGAAATTGAAAAAGACAAAGCCAAAATTGCGGCAAAAACCCAGACGCTCTCCGAGTTGGAAGCGGATATCCTGTTGCTGGAAAGCATGGCCGATACTCTTACCGGTTTTGCCAACCAAGTTGCCGCCATGCAAGATGCATTGAGTGTCATCATTGCGCCATGGCAAGTGGCCGAGGATTTTTTCAACTCATCGATTGCGGTTATCGAAAACATTCAAACTGCCAGCCAGGACGATTGGCGCAAGGTCAAGGATCAACTGACCAGTGTTCGAGATGCCTGGGATAAAGAAATGTTGGTGATGGAAGAAATAACGCTGGATGCAACTGTTTATCCCGACGCAAAACTGGAAGTCGGCATGAATGAAGCACAAGTAAAACAGGCGCTGGATAATAGCAAGAGCAAGAATGTTGTGTCTTATTTGGCCAGCTGATTCCGGAAGGCGCTTCACATATGATCTAACAGTTATTCGGATAGACTTTATAGAGGCTCACGAAAATTTCGTGAGCCTTTTCTTTTTATCGGCAATCAGGCTTGGGGGGAAAGCCGGCAATGTGCGGTAATCCCCCCATTTTTAGCAGCCGCCAAAAGTAGAGGTCATATGGCCAACGCTAGCTTCTGTTTCGGCGTGATACCTCCCAGTGCCATATTGGGTCGTTCATGATTGTAAGACCATAGCCAGTTTGTCGCGAATTCCTGCACTTCAGCAATCGATTCGAACAGGTAATGGCTCAGCCAGTCATTGCGCACGGTCCGGTTGTAGCGTTCCACGTAGGCATTCTGTTACTTCTCCATATAAATACTACTTAAATTATTCATCGCATCATTCATGACGCAATAAAAAACCCCCAACCGTTTATAAGCTGGGGGCAAACTGCTCGGAGCAGGAGGAGAGATAAACGTTACTGCTTGACGACGGCGATATTGGAGACAATGGCTTTTCCGGCAACCCCGGTAAAGTCCAGTTTCAGCGAACCATTGCTGACCGTAACATTAAAGCTCCGTGCAATAGCCGTTTTGTTCGCACCAGCCGCGCTGAAGATATCCAGATTGGCGATTTGATTTACGCCATTGGCATCTACATTGAAGACCCGTGCTCCCGTTGCGGTCGCAGTCGGCTCAAGGAAGCCCAGCGTGACCTTGTAAGAGCCATTCGCCAGTGGAATCTGATAGCTGAACGCACTGCCTTCGCGCCACATATCCCACACTCTGCCCGTGTCAGGAACTGTGGTGCTGCCCAGTCCGTTAATCACCACGTTGCCACTCAAGCCAATCGCACCGCGGCCCGGTGGGACAGGTAATTCCCCACCCACGAAGAAGTTATCCGAACCGTAGGTATGGCTGCCCAGCAGCGAGTCCGTCGACTTGAAGCCCGTGGTCAACTGGCCGGCTGCAATATAGATATTGCTGCCATTATCAGCCGACAGATTCCAGGTCGCCGTGTCGGTGACCGTCTTGCCGGAATGGGTGCCGACGGCAGAAATGCTGTTGCTACCGGTCGCCAGGCTGACATTCTTGAACTCGCAGACCTTCAGCGGGCAATCCACAGCGGTCTTGGTTCCGACAGCCTTCCCATTCACATTCAAAGTCACCGAGTCGGCGTTGCTGTACAGCTTGATGTCGGTCACCGGATAGGCACGCTGGGTATAACGACGGTTAGCAATATAGGTTACCGGCTCAGAGGTCCAGTTTGCCTTGTAGAAGAAGAACGGATCCTTCTTGGTCTTGCGATCAAAGGTGACCAAGCCTTTGGTATTGGTGGCGCCGACATCGCCTTCATGACGCACGCCCGAGCCGAAGTCGAACATGTTCCAGACATAAGTGCCATAAACATATTCTTTCCCGACCATGGCTGCATATTGCTTTTCATGCACATAGCCGGCATAGCCTTCCGGCTGATAACAAATCCGGGCTGAGCTGCTACCATCGGCTGAACAAACTCGGCCGCCGTAAACATTGTCCGTGTGGTGGGTGATCGCCGCACCAGCGCCATATTCGGAAACACCAATGGCTTGAGTCGGATTTTGCGTATGCAAATCGTCCAGATGCGTGGCAAGCTGGGTTTCCGAGGTGCCGTAATACCATTGGAAATAGCGGTTGACGCTATACGTATCGGTAATGCCTGCGACCGAAACTGGATCCGGCAAAACCGTATCGCCACTACGAGTTATCTGGGCAGCCAGCGTCGTGGCGCGGCCCGGGTCTTCGGCTTTCGCCAGGTTATGCAGACTCGTCAACAAGGCCGTTACGTTGTTGTTGCTCTGCGTTTGGCCGCAGGTTGCCGCTGCCATTGTCGTTGTTTCATTACCGACCGACCACAGTCCGATCGAGGCACGATTGTATTGCTGGCGAATCAATTCTTGCGCCTGCAAGCGCGCGTTGGCAGCAAAGCCGGTTGTTTCCGGATCGACATTCCCTTGCGAGCAGTTTGTATAGGTGGCGTAGGCACTCGAATTGACAAACGGCACCTCTGCCATCACGACCAGGCCCAGCTTGTCTGCCTGTTGGTAGGTATAAGAAGCATGCGGGTAGTGCGCCAAACGGATCGTGTTCGCGCCGATTTCTTTCACCATGGCCAACGATTCGTCGGTCTCGGCATTGCTGATCGCCCAAGCTTTGCCCAGATAATCCTGATGCATGTTCACGCCATGCAGCGGGATCGATTTGCCGTTGAGGAAGAAACCCTTGTTCGGATCAAACGACATCTGGCGGATACCAAAGTCCTGAACCACCTTGTCTATCGTCGTTCCCGCGCTGTTCTTCAGTTCGACCACCAGCTTGTACAGATAGGGATCAGCCACGCCCTGCCACAAATGCGCCGATTCAACCGTCATGTCCAGCGAGGCCAGCACATCGGCGCCGGCTTTGACGTAAATATCCTTTTTCTGGACGGCTTTCTTCAGTGTTTTGCCATCCGCCTCCAGCAAGGAGGCTTGCACGATATAGCTGCCATCGACCGTTGAATCATTTTTCAGCTTGCCGACGACATTAACGGTGGCAGTACCACTGGTGACCGCAGTAGTACGGGCATACACGCCGGCGCCCGCGACATATTGCGTGATGTCATTGCCGCTGGTGTCTTTGGAAGTGACCGACTCATTCAAGGCGAAGTGCGCTTTGTCTTGCGTCGACACCAGCGACACGCCACGGTAAAGACCGCCGGCCATGTTGAAATCGCCGGAAAACGGTGCAATCGCCGTGATTGAACTATTGGAGGTCGGTGCAGTATTGTTGACCTTAACCAGCAGGACATTCTTGCCCGATCTCAGCTTGTTGGTCACGTCAAACCGGAAGGCGGTAAAAGCGCCTTTGTGCTGACCGAGTTTTACACCATTGAGCCAGACATCGGCCACGATGCTGGCGCCATCGAATTGCAGCCATTGCGTTGCCGTGCTGCTTGTTGCATCGAATTCGAGTTTGTACCACCCCAATCCGCGCTTGTAATCTTTGGAGGTCGGGCTGGTTTGCGCAGTCTGCGCGGCATCGTTGGCATTCCAGGTATGCGGCAGCGTGACATCGGACCAGCCATTTCCGCTATTCGCCAATGCATCCGCCTCGCTGAGCGAATCGTCCTGGACAAACTTCCAGCCTTGCAACAGCGACGTCGTCGTGCGCAGTTCTGTTGAGTTGACTGCAACTTCTTGCGTCACATCTTGCCCGTCACCGCCACCGCACGCGACAAGACCCAAAGCCAATGCGGCAGTTACAGCCAGCGCTATGGCCGTTTTTTTTGTAGTAAGCTGGTCCAACATTCTATTTCTCCTCGTCCCTCGGAATTGATTAAGGCGACACCAGTGGCCAAACCAACACGCAGAACTAGCGTGCTTTGACAGGAGTTCGCAGGATAGGCGGCGTGAATTTTTACCCTAGTGTCGCCTCGCCATTCTTGCCCCTGCAAAAATCCGCAGTCCATCGCATAGTTCGCAAGGTTAGTTGCGCTTAATGCAAGAGTTATCAGCAGAGCCATCTGTTAGTATTTCCTGATACCTAGTGGGCCCATTACGCCGGGAAGCTCAAACTAGTTGCTGCTTTAAGATGTAAATCCATCGAAAGTGATTCAGAGATGAATGATCGACAGCTCAACTACTTCATAGTCATTGCGGAAGAGGGGAATCTGGGTCGTGCGGCAGAGCGGCTGCCTTTGTCGCTGTCAGCGCTTTCCCGGCAGATCCAGTCGCTGGAAGAAGAGTTGGGTGCTACGCTGTTTGTTCGCACGGTATCGGGTGTTGAACTGACCCAAGCGGGAGAAGCCCTGCTGCAACATGCACGTACATTGCGTGCGCAATTCGCATTGACTCGTAACGATGTGCAGCGTGCCGGCAAAGCGGTGCTCGGGCGGTTGGATGTGGGCTGTTTTGGTTCTGCGCTCCTGAATTACATTCCACAGATATTGAAAACATTCACCGACAGCCATCCCGGGACGGAGGTCCTGCTCCATACAGCGCCGATACCACAGCAGTTCGAATACCTGCATCAAGGCCGGACGCTGATTTCGTTTGATCGATTCACACAGGTTCCGCCGGAATTCGCCATTGAACTGGCTTGCCGGGATACGTTGATATTGGCCCTGCCTGAGAACCATCCGCTGGCTTATCAATCGGTGGTGCATTTTGAAGAGCTGCGCGATGTACCCATGATCGGGAGACAGGATGCTAAAAATCACACCCCGGAGGCGTTCGCTGCGCAGGAGCATTACGGATTCCAATTGCGGGTTGTTCAGGGCGTTCAGGACATGGTTTCTGCCGTGGCCATGGTGGGATGCGGTTTTGGCCCGGCGATCGTGCCTTCATCGTTGCAACACTTGCGCATCCCGAACGTGGTGTACCGTCCGTTGCTGACCGAAAAGCCGCTGCCTTGCAATCTCTACTGTATTTATCGGAAAAACGAGCAGGCACCCGTGTTGCATGCCATGTTGAAAACCGTACGCCACTATTGCGCCGAAAACCAGGGCGACAATATTTCCACCTGAAGGATGACAATGAATACAAGCAAACCACTCCATTGGACCAATGTCCTTGGTTATGGCGTGGGCGATGTTGCGAACAATTTTGCTTTCGCGATGGGCGCGCTGTTCTTGCTCCATTACTACATCGATGTGGTCGGCATTCCAGCGGCGGCGGCCGGAACAATGCTTACGGTCGTACGCATCTACGATGCGGTGATGGATCTGGTTGCCGGCCGAGTGATTGACCGGACTTCAACGCATTGGGGGCGTTTTCGACCCTTCCTGCTGTGGGGGGCTGTACCCCTGATGTTTTTGAGTGTGGCGGTCTTCTCGGTACCATCAAGCTGGGGAGCCGATGCCAAGTTGATGTATGCCTATGTGAGCTATGCATTGCTGGGAACGGCCTACTCGTTTATCAACATTCCGTATGGCGCGCTCGCCACGGTAATGACTCAGGTTCCGCGCGAACGCGCACTCTTGGGTGCCTCGCGCACCCTGATGGCAGTCTGTACGTTCAGCCTCCTGAGCATGACGCTCGGCCCCGTGGCATCCAGCCTCAAGGGGCCCGCCTTACAGACCTACCTGACTCAATTCACGCTGATTTTGGCAGTTGTAGGCGTCATGTTGTACTTGATCTGTTTCAAGAGCACACGGGAAATTGTTCAGCGTGCAGCCGAACCACCAAAGTTGAAAGACAGCCTTGCAACCCTGCTTAAAAACCGTCCGCTGCTGATGTTGTGCGCCAGTGCGTTTTGCATGTTGCTCGGGTATGCCTCGTCAGGCGCATCGTTGGTTTATTTTGCTCGCTATGAATTGGAGGATGCCAGGCAGTTTTTTATGGTCGTCGGGATCGTGACGCTATCCGTAGCGCTGATTTCTGCACCCATCGTGCCAATGTTGGTCGGGTATATCGGCAAAAAGCACACCTTTCTACTTGGCTTGGCTGTTTCTATTCTTGGGTATTCTTTGCTGTATTTCGCCTCAGGGGGCGACAAAGCCTGGATATACGCCTCGTTCAGTATGGCTTCATTTGGAGTCAGGATAGCCATGGCGATCATGTGGGCGCTCGAAGCCGATACCGTAGAGTACGGTGAGTGGTGTACTGGCTTACGGATCGAAGGACTGACTTATTCATTTTTTTCTTTCACCCGTAAATGCGGCCAATCATTGGGTGGCTCCATCCCAGCCTTTCTGCTTGCTGCCAGCGGCTATATCCCTAACGCTCTGGGAATGAATGAGGCTGCGAGGGAGAGTATTCTGCGGGCAGTTGCGATCGTGCCAGCCCTGGCTTTTTTGACTGCTTTCGTGATCATGCTGCTCTATCCCCTCACCGACCAGCGTTTTGCCGAGCTGGTGCGTGATATCAAAAAACGTCGTCAGGTCAGTGCTTGTAACGTGGAATGATGTGCAAAAGGAGCAAGGTGGCAAGGTCTGCAGACCTGTGTATTGCAGATGGATTACTAACAAAGTCTAAAAGCCCGCTTTGGACGATTTGTTCGCGTAGCCTGCCAAGCCGGTTTCAGCGTATAGCAGTCATTTGAATGGCGGCTTTGAGGCTCCAGCGAATTACTCTTAATGACCGGCTGCTGCCCGTGGCTATTGGCTAGATCTGGCCGATTGTGGTCAATATTACTCCCCCCGTTGTGGTAACGCGGGCTACAAATACATGGCACGGCAAACCCTCTCCAAATTTCCACCAGCCTGCCGTTCATCGCTTTCCAGCAGCATACCCCGCCGCCGCGCTCGCTTGAAAGCTTACGGATGCATTTTTGCACCATCACAACAAAACCTGCTGACCTCTCTTTAATGGCGAGAATAATTATTCCAAGACACGGCTTGCATACATCAGGAATCCCGCATGGAGCCCTCCGTCCTTCCAGGCTCAGGCCGGTATCCGATCAAAGGGGTGCAGAGCCAGTGTTTCTGCGGGTTTTCAGCCTTGACCCCGGGCGCAGCATTCCCGTTGGTAACCTTCGCCGGGGTGACGAGTTAAAACCTCACAGTGCCGGATCTATTAATTGACAAAACTCTTTCCGATCCACTTCATTCTGAACAAAAATGTTGGATTGTTATAAGAATTTTCTTTGCCTCCATATGAAAACGGTTTTTGTTTTCAAAAAATTCCAAACCATAAATACTTTATGATTTCCTCTAATCCAATCAATACAAATTGGCCAATCAGAGGAAATCCATGAGTCAGTTCAGCATTGCCCGTCGCCTGCAGATCATGATTGCTACGGCCGTGATTGCCTTGCTGGTTTTAGGGCTGACAGGCTTTTACAGCGTCAACACGGTCAGTGGCGTCATGAAACATACGCAGGGAAAAACCGTCCCCGCCCTGGCTTCCGTGGCCGAGGCTGAATCGCTGTTTATCAAGTACCACCTTGCAGTCATTCAGCACATCCAGAACGACAACATCGCCAAAGGCCCGGAGTTCGACAAGCTGATCAGTGAAACCGATCAAAAGTTGACCCGTGAGCTGGATCATTACGAAAAAGACCTGCTGAGCGATGACAAAGACAGGCAAATGCTGGCCGCCGAAAAACAACTGCTGCAGGCGTATCGCAAGGCCAGCGCCAGTGCCCTGGATTTCTCGCGCAACTTCCTTAAGAACCCGGCGATACAAGCCGTGAATACCGAGGTTTCCCCGATCGGGGTCAAGCTGGAAGCCGCGCTCAAGGCGCGTGCCGACTACAACAGGCAGCTTGCGAGCGAGCAGGCCAATGTTTCCACCCTCGCCGCCCGCAATGCCCAAATCGTTTCCGCGGCGATCGGCTTGGCCAGTATCGCGGTGGTCATTGCCCTTGGCGTTTTTCTGGTTCGCGGCATCAATGGCTCACTGCGCAATATGGAAAACGTGATCACCCGCATCGAAGGTGATCTGGATTTCACCCTGCGCGCCGATGCAGGCAAGAAAGACGAACTGGGCAAGATGGCCGGCCTGCTCAACCGCTTGCTGGAAACGCTGCAAGGCAATCTGAAAACCATCACGCAGAGCGCCAGCCAGGTTGCCGGAGCCTCTGCCCAGATGGCGCAGACCTCCGATCAGGTCGCCGCCGCATCCCAGCAGCAAAGTGCGGCCGCTTCCAGCATGGCGGCCACCGTTGAGGAAATGACCGTCAGCATCAACCACGTGGGCGACCGCGCCACGGAAGCCAATCACCTTTCCGACGAATCCGGCAAGCTTGCCACTTCAGGCGAGAAAGTCATCAGCCAGACCGTACTGGATATCAAGGATATCGCCGAGACGGTCAGCAAGACTGCGCGGTGCATTCGTGAGCTGGAAACGCAGGGCGGCAAGATTTCTGCCGTGGTCGCCGTGATCAAGGAAGTGGCGGACCAGACCAATTTGCTGGCACTGAATGCTGCCATCGAAGCCGCGCGCGCCGGCGAACAAGGCCGCGGTTTTGCCGTCGTGGCAGATGAAGTGCGCAAGCTGGCGGAACGCACGGCGGCCTCGACCCAGGAAATAGCCAGCACGATCAGCACCATGCAATCCACCGCCAGCAATGCGGTGCAGGGCATGCAGGAGGCCGTGGAAAAGGTTTCGCAAGGCGTGGAGCGCGCCCATCATGCCAATGATGCCATTGCGAAAATCAGCGTGGGCAGCCGTCAGGCCGTGGGGATGGTAAGCGAGATCACCAACGCGATCCGCGAGCAGGGTGCGGCCACCAACAATATTGCGGTGCAGGTGGAAAAGATCGCGCAGATGGCCGAGGAAAGCAGCGCCGCATCGGCAGAGAGCGCCCGCGCCGCGCGTGATCTCGACCTGTTGGCGGAAGGCATGCAAAGGATTGTGGCCAGCTACCGCCTTTGAGTGTTGCGCCACCAGGCTCAACGGTACATTGTTGAATTTTGCCGATGCCGGAAATGTACTTGGAAGGCTTGTGAGTTATTAGTTGTACCCAGGAATCGCCCACCCCAAATATCCTTGGTTTTATCAGGGATATTTAACTTGGAGATCATTGAAATGTTCGAGAATCTTGCACAAGGGCAGCTTTTCCCTGATGAGTTACAAAAAAGTATTCGAGAAAAGTTTTTTTACGTCGAGAACGACCCGGTTATGGGCGAGCGCTTGTTTTTCGAAAACGCCGGGGGATCGCTGCGGCTGAAAGCAGCCGTTGAGGCGCATAACAGGATCGAAGCCTTGCCGGACAATCCGGGCCGATTACATGCCACGGCGCTGAAGCTGCAGGACATCCAGAATACCGGCCTCGACGATGTGCGTGTCATCTTCAATGCCCAATCGGGCAGCATTCTGACTTCGCTCACGGCATCGCAAGTCATGTTCCAGATGACCGGTGCGATTGCCGAAAACATTCCCGGCAAGAACATCGTGACAACGAATATCGAGCATCCGTCCGCCTATGATGCGGCCAAGATGTATGCCGAAAAAATGGGCATGGAATTCCGGGTCGCCCAGGCGAATCCCCGCACGGGCGGCGTGGATGTGGAAGAGATCGTCCGGCTGATCGACAAGGACACTTGCCTGCTGAGCGTGATCTACGCCTCCAACATCTCCGGCGCCATTCTGGACATGGAAAAGATCGTCGCGGAATCGAGGAAGATCAAACCGGATTTGCACATCATCGTCGATGCCGTGCAACACTCGCCCCATGGCGTGATCGATGTGGAAAAACTGCAAATCGATGGCGCCAATTTCGCATCGTACAAATGCTTTGGCAATCGTGGTGCCGGTTTCGGCTGGGTCTCCGACCGCGTGGCGACGCTTCCGCACGACCGGCTTTTGGAAAAAGCGGCGGACAACTGGGAGCTGGGCAGCACCGTGCCGGCCATGTATGCCGCGGTGAGCGAAGTGGTTAACTATGTGTGCTGGATCGGTAGCCAGTTTAACGCCAGCCAGGACCGGCGGGCACTGTATGTCGAGGGCATGACGCGGATCAAGCTGCACGAGCGCGCGTTGCATCACCGCTTCCTGCATGGCAGCCAAGCCGTACCGGGTTTGAACGACATTGCCGGCGTGACCGTATTCTTTGACCAGACCGATCTCACGGTTCGCGATTTCATCATGGCGATTGCCATCGACGGGATTGATTACACCCAGGCGGTCAAGGAATACGAGAAAGAAGGCGTCATTGTCTACGAGCGGATCACCAGCAGTCTGTATTCGAAGCGTATGCTTGAATCCTGCGGCATGAAAGGCGCGCTCCGGGTTTCGCCCTTGCATTGCCATACCGTGGACGACATCGACCGCTTCCTGAGCGTTACGCAGAAAATCGCCCGATCATTTGCCACGCACTGAGGGCAGACAAGCCAAGCGGGCCGCACGCAGCGCACAACCGCTTAGGATGATGATTCATGAAACAGCCCCCGCAAAAACGGGGGCTGTTTTTACGAACAGCGGCCTTGCCGTGAAGGCCTGTTTAATCCGGATCACTCCATCGGATCGAATTTCAACTCACTGATCGGCGCAACCTTGTCGGTCCTGGTAATGCCATATTGCGTATTGGGCCCGAGCCACTTGTTCCAGATGGCCAAGAATTCCCCTGATTTCTCAAGCTTCATCAGTGCGTTGTTGACCTCGGTCGCGAAAGCCGGCTCGTTCTTGCGCAGGCCAATCCCGATCGGCTCGTAAACCATGGGTTCCGAAATGATCGCCAATTCGTCGGCGGTGCCTTTCGACTCCGCGACGTAGTTGATGGCGGACATCATGTTGCTCACAAAGCCAACCACCTCCCCTTTCTTGAGCGCCTGCAGCGCCTGATTCGCATCGTAGAAGGAAACCGGCACACCACGTTGCAGCCCGATCGATTGTTCCGAGGTGGACCCTTTCGCGGCGCTCATTTTTTGGCCTTCCAGACTCTTCAAGGTTCTGCCGGCATCAGCTTTCTTGACCAGCAACACTTCCTTCGTCATGTAATAGGCATGGCTGTAATCGATCAATTTTGCGCGCGATTTCGTATATGCGAGATTTGCGATCACCATGTCAACGCGGCCAGCAGGCTTGAGCTCGGTAATGCGTTCTTCAACCGATAGCTGCACCACCTGCAATGGAAAACCCATTGTTCGCGCAACGGCCATGCACAAGTCCACATCCATCCCAACCAATGAACTGGATGCAGGATCGATATAAGCAAAAGGCGCAACGCCTGTCTTGATCCCGCAACGCAATTCGTTGCGCGTTTTCAAATCTTGCAATTGATCTGCAAAAGCAGGAGCAGCAACACCGGCACAGAAACCCAACAGACACAACATAGCAGTGAGACGATTGAACTTCATCGCGCAAATCCTCATAGTGAGTGGGGACAAATGATCAGGAACGGAAAATAACAGGGCATGGAAAACAATTGATCCAGGCAGACACAGGCTATGCTGGTTTATTTCCCGTAACAAATAGAATTTGTGTCTGGCTCCATAGCGTACTCACATGGAGAGCCTGGCCAAATTAAATATGAACACATGAGATAAACAGAGGTGATTTTTTGGCGGAATCCGCACAATCATGAGGGGCCACAATCACCCTCAATGATTCAATGAATTGACAGCCAACCCGGCTAGTCACGCACCAATGGATGATAGTCGGAAGCAATATGGGAATGCATCGTGAAAACCGCGCCAGAAACATCGCCCGCTTTAATGGATTCAAAAATCAACAAGTGGTCTTGATAGGCATTTTCGGCGTATTCCATTTCACAGCCTAAAATCCATCGAATTCGATCAGAATGTCTGTTTATTTTTTCAATCTTTTCCCATGCCAGTTCTTGCCCGGAAATTTTGAACAAGAACGCATGCATTGATTTGTCGTGGGTGAAAAATTCCCTGGGCGAGCTGCTGGCCATTGCCCGGGCTTGATCATCGATAATTCCGGACAATTTACGCTGGTCATTCACGGAGATTTCTTGTGCCACGCCCTGGATATTGGCACATTCAAGCGCCTGGCGAATAAAACGGCACTCCCGCATGAAATTCACATCCACCGGCAAAATAACCGTGGCGGCCTGGGGGTATATCCGGACAAAATTTTCTTGTGCAAGCTGGTTTAATGCTTCACGAACCGGGGTACGGCTTACCGACAGGACATTGGCAATGGCAATTTCAGACAGTGATGTTCCCGGCGGCAAACGAGCGCAAATGATCGCATCACGCAAGACATCCAGAATCTGATGCGAATAGCTCTGGTACGCGTTGCCATGCAGAGGACCAAGCGCGTTTTTCAATATCTCCAAATCGGCTCTGCCACCCATGCGCAAAACCCGGCCTGATGTTTTCTTTGGCCTTGCAGACATAATGGAGTTATCCATGCGCCCTCAAATAAATACACATCAATTGGCTATCTTCCAACAGCAGAAAAGTATTTTTTTATGATGGGCTCTGCCTCTGGCGCTCGTATCAGATAGGCATCCATCAGGGGTTTGGTGCGTTTCCGGATATCGGCCATCATGGCTTGGGGAATTTGCACGATTTCCATTTCTTTTTCGGCTAATTTCTTCAGGCTTTCCCCATCGGCTTTGGCCGATACATCCCAGAATTCCGGCTCCATTCTTACGGCGATCGCTTCGATGGTTTTCTGGTGCTGGAGCGGTATTTTCTTCCAGGCATCAAGATTGATTGTGACCATGTTGCTCGACCAGGTATGGTTGGTCGGGTAAATGTACTTGAGATTATTCCAGAACTCGACGTCCACGGCCGTGGTCGCCGATGTTGCCACCCCCGAGATAATCCCGGTGGTCAATACAGGAATCAATTCATCAAGAGGAATCAGCATGCCTGCCATTCCTATCGCATTGCAAATATCGACCGTGTTTTGATCCGCGCCTCGAATCTTGATATCCCGGAAACCAGCCAATTTATCTGTCTTTATTTTCAGAAACAAATACTGCGAAGGCGATGGAACCATGTAAAGTATTTTCTGGTTGTATTTGGTTTCGGCGATTCTTTCAAATTCCGGCCGGACAAACTTGTGCAACGTTTTTAAATCGCCCTGTGATCCGATCAAAAACGGCACGCCTTCAATGCCAAACAAGGGTTCCTCAGCGATCTGCTGGCTTGCCACGATATCGGCCATGGCGACCTGGCCGCTGCGCACGGCGCGCATTTGTTCATGTCCCCTGAACCCAAGCATGCCGGCAGGAAAAACTCTTATGACGACTTCACCGTTCGTTTCCCTGGAAACGGCACTGGCAAAACGTCTGACGTTCTGCACCATGAAATTGCCATCCGGCAATAACTCGGAAAGATTCAGTTGAATCGGTGCGGCAAGAGCGGGTTGCGACCAAATGGCCAGAGTAGCCACGGCGGCAGCCCGGAAAAATCGGGTCAGCTTTTCTTTCATGATTCAGCGCCCTTCTTGTCAATTCCACTTATGCGACATGAAATTCAAACAAAACCGTTATTTGATAATAGGTTAAGTTCTGTAGCACATGGGCGCTGGAGCCTTGCTTTGTAAAAAGGCGCGTGCAACAGCACGCGCCTCAGATTGACAAACCCCACTTGCGAAGCAAGGTATCCCCTCAAGGAGGGGACGGAAGGGGTGGGAATAAAACAAGAAGGCTGCGAAATCAAGCAATTGCAAGAATAGGCCCGGCTTTGCCGGGACTTGACAAAGCATGCCTGCCACTTTGTCAGCAGCCTGAGGCGCGTGCAACCGCACGCGCCTTGAGCAGGATTCGATCCCATGGCCCTCGAATGTCTCGAGCCATGGGGAAGGACGGTCAATCAGGGGTACAGGCCGCGTTCTTGTCGCGCCATCAGGATGCGTTCGCAAGCAACGGCAAAGGTGGCGGTACGCAGCGAAACCTTGAGTCTGTCCGCGGTATCCCAGATCTTGAGCAGTGCATCACCCATGATCTTGTCCAGGCGTGCATTGATCTCATCCTCGGTCCAGAAGAAGCTGGAGAAATCCTGCACCCATTCGAAATAACTGACGGTGACACCGCCGGCATTGCAGATCACGTCCGGCACCACCAGGATGCCCCGCTCGGCCAGGATGTCGTCCGCCTCGGGCACGGTCGGGCCGTTGGCGCCTTCAAGCACCAGCTTGCACGTCACGCGCTGAGCGCGCTCTGCGGTGATTTGTCCTTCAAGCGCTGCAGGAATCAGGATATCGGCTTTCAGATTCCAGAACCCGTCGTTCTCGATGAGTTCACCCCCGCTGAAAGAGCCAATCCCGCCAAATTCATTTTGCGTGGCGAGCAAAGCGGCCATATCGAGACCGTTCTTGTTATAGATCGTCCCGGTGTGATCCTGCACGGCGATGATCTTGGCGCCGGCCTCGGCAAACAGGCTCGCAGCCACGCTACCCACGTTACCAAAACCTTGCACCATGACCCGCGCGCCGTTCAGGTCCAAGCCCAGGCGCCGGGCAGCCTCGCGTCCGGTGACAAACACACCGCGGCCCGTGGCCTTGACGCGCCCGAGCGATCCGCCCAGCTGGATCGGCTTGCCGGTCACGACGCCGGTGGAGGTCGCGCCGACGTTCATCGAATAGGTATCCATCATCCACGCCATGATCTCGGCATTGGTGCCGACATCCGGCGCCGGAATATCACGTTGCGGTCCGATGATGATGCCGATCTCGCTGGTATAGCGCCGGGTCAGACGTTCCAGTTCCTTGTGCGAGAGCGAACGCGGATTGACGCGAATGCCGCCCTTGGCACCGCCATAGGGCAGGCCGACGGCCGCCGATTTCACCGTCATCCAGGCTGCCAGCGCCATCACTTCTTCCAGCGTGACATCCGGGTGGTAGCGCACGCCGCCCTTGCCCGGGCCGCGCGACAGGTTGTGCTGAACCCGGAAGCCCTCGAAGTGCTGCACGGTGCCGTCATCCATTTCCATCGGCACATCGACGATCAGCGCCCGCTTGGGGTGCTTGAGGGTTTCAACCCAGCGCGACAGGTTGCCCAGATAGGGCGTAACCCGGTCGACCTGGGAGAGATAAGTTCCCCAGGCACTATCGGGGGTGGGGGTGACATACGAAAGCGAACTCATACAAACTCCTTCTTCATTTCATGAATTGATCATCTTGATGCAAGGCACTCCCTTCACCAGAGGGAAGCAAGGGTGCGGCATCTGCTGCCTTTGGAATTGCGGTGCGGTAGCAATATGGGTTCATGATACGAGCGTCATTTGCCGGTGAATAAGATTATTTTTGTCTGGCTGGATAAGCAATTTGCAATGATCGGACCGGAAGTCTCATAAGAAATATTTATTGTGACGTATGTATTTTAGATACATTCTTGTTAAATAAATACTGCCGTTAAATCAGGAGAATAAAATTATCTTAAGTATGAATATTAAATAATTGACAGCAATTAGCCTTCGATGACTGGGCAAAATGCAGTGATTGACTGGCGTGACGGATCGAAAAAGACGGGGCTGACAATTGAATCAGCCCTGATCCGAATGGTTCAGGGCTGATCGATCAACATTTAAGCAGGCAATACCGATTATGCACGCGAAGCCGACTCGCGCACCCCGCCGGCAGCCGTTGCCTCACTCACCTCATCGGCGAACAGTCCAATTTCTTCGATCGACTTGGCGCGTGTCTCGATACCCAGGAAGGCAACGATAATGGCAACACCAACCAATACCCCGGCGATGGTGGCAAATACGGCAACCGAGCCATAATTTGACAGAATCCAGGCCACACCGAACGGTGTAAATACGGTAAACAACCGGCCAATCGAATTGCAGAAACCCGATCCTCTCAATTTGATTGCCGTTGGCCACAACTCGGGCACATACACCGCCGAGGCAAAGCAGACATACATGAACAACACCACCGTCATGCAGAAGCCAAATGCCACAATCATGGTTTCCGTGCGTTGCAGTGAATATACATAAGCCAGGGCAGCCAGGGAAAGCAGCAGGGTAATGGCCGTCGCCTTGCGCGGGAAGCGATCAATAAAACGCGAAGTCAGGAATACGCCCAGCGGTGCGCCGCAGAACATCAGCGATGTCAGACCCAGCGTCTTTTGCACCGAGATGCCGGATTGAACGAAGATGGTCGGGATCCAATTGATAATGCTGTAAATCGCCGTATTCATGCCGATCAATACACTGATCCCCAGAATGGTGGTTTTCAGCAGGTGGCCTTTGAACAGATGCGTGAACGGCATCTGTACCACGGCGACATCCTGGGTCGCAGCGCTCGCAGCCACCGGGGGAAGCTTGATTCCTTGCTGCTTCTCGATGTCTTTTTCAACCTTGGTCAGAATTTCGTCGGCTTTTTTCAGGTTGCCACGCGATTCATACCAACGCGGAGATTCCGGAATACCGTGCCGGGCGACCCACAAGATCAGCGCGGCAATACCGGCGATCAGGAACATCGCACGCCAGCCAAAAATCGGCATGACCAGATAGCCGGTAAAGGTGGCGATGGGGGGCGCCATATTGCCCACCAACGACAAGGACGAGGACCATTTACCGCGTGTTTTTGCCGGAACGAACTCGGTAAACGTGGCGAAACCCACCACGATTTCCGCGCCAAGGCCAATGCCGATAACGAAGCGCAAAACGGTCAGCATCAACATGCTGGTAGCAAACGATGCGGCGATCGAAGCCAGACCAAAAATCAGCAAATTGATTTGATAGGCAAATTTTCTGCCGAAACGATCGCCGGTAAAGCCTGCAAACAACGAACCGACAAAAAGACCCGCCATCGTGACTGAATTGAACGTGGCATTCCACCAGTTGTTTGACCAGCCGCTCTTGACCAATTCCGCCAGGGTCAAGCCGCCGATGTAATTGTCAAAACCATCAACCAAAAGCCCCAGGCCGATCAGCCAAAATACCTGGTAATGCCATTTGGACGTCGGCAACCTATCCAGCCGTGCCCCTATATTGCTCTGCGTACTCATAAAACCCCCTGATATATTTTACATATATACGGCCTACGAGCTTTGTATTTATTGCGTATTCCGCATATGCGCTTTTAATTTAAATGGCTTGGATTACCCATTTAATAACAAAACAGTTCTTATAAATCCCGAGAAAAATTGACACTTCTGCCCATCATGACAATTTGCTCCAGGAATTAAATACTACGCTTGAGTACCCAGCAAAAATAATATTATTTCTGTATCTATGCATAAGATAAAACTCCACCTGCTCAAGCTATTATTGCGCAGCCACATAAATGCTTAATATCTTTTAATAATGGCGCTCAGAACATACAGCCAATCGATTTCAGGTAATAATTTTTCAATGTGAACAACAGGATGCCGGCGTAAAAAACAACGGCTGGCGACACAAGGTCGCCAGCCGTCAGGGGGCTTCAAAAAAACCGTGCCGAACCGATTCTGTCAACCAAGAATGAGGTTGGGGAACCACAACACAATGCCGGGGAAGAGGGCCAGCATCAGTGTGAACGCCATCATCATGATCAGGAAGGGCATCGTCACCTTGCACAGATAACCCATCGGATAACCGGTGATCCCCTGAATGATCGAGAGGTTGAAGGCCACGGGCGGCGTGATCTGCGCCATTTCAACCACCAGCACCATGAAGATGCCGTACCAGACCTTGTCAAAACCAGCCGCAGTAATCAGCGGCAAGACGACCGGCAAGGTGGTGGCGATCATCGAGAAGCCTTCCATGAACATGCCCAGAATGATGTACATCAGCATCAGGACAATGATCAGGCCAAACGGTGGCAGATTGATGGCCGTCACAAACTCGGTGACTGCACCCGGAACCCCCAAGGCCGCGGTGGCACTACCCAGAATCGTGGCGCCAACGATGATCATGCCCATCATGCTGCAGGACTGCACCGTACCAATGGCAACCGAACGGATGGTCTCCAACGTGACCGCGCCCTGCTTCTTCGCCACGCCGAAGGCACCCAGCACACCCAGCGCTGCCGCTTCGGTCGGTGTGGCAACACCGGCATACATGGAACCGATCACGCAGAGAATCAGGAACATGGCGGGAGCCAGTTCTTTCAGTGCAGCGATACGTGCCGAGAAAGGCAGATTGCGCAGGTTACGTTCCGAATCCGGGATCAGCTCCGGCTTGTGCCAGGTCACGAGCATGATCATGCCCATGAAACATGC
>Ga0316613_10000179_pt1 | contig 73139 bp, 66 predicted proteins | sample OWC_soil_day10_C_2_FD_207647 | JGI IMG/M metagenome (GOLD analysis project Ga0316613, IMG submission 207647) | Wetland soil microbial communities from Old Woman Creek delta, Ohio, United States - OWC_soil_day10_CT_b | ecosystem: Environmental > Terrestrial > Soil > Wetlands | place: USA: Ohio...
TGAATGGATGAGGTAACGGGCATCTCTTCCAGCACATCGAAAACTGCATTTTCTAGCATAACGCCTTTCTCCAACTTCTTACCTGCGGAAATCCCTCTTATACGTATATTGGAAGATTTAGTTGACGCAGCATATTGCATAAAACGGTTTTGCCCTGTATTGACAAACGAATCATAATCGAGAGAAGGCACCATGAACCCATTATTAGCAAAGTTCCAACCATAATAATTAGTTTCCCAATAGTAGTCGTTCCAATTAACAAAAGGTAATCGCCTAGAATAAGCAGGATTGAGAGACTGATCATTTTTCCATATTTTGTCTAAAGAAGCATCATACATTGTCGCCAATAACTCAGCCTCAGAAGGCATTCCTAGTGGCGTTTTAAGTATCAACTTCCACTCTTCTTTTTGCCCGGGACGAAGTTTATCACGAAAAACGACCCATTTTGCAATCAACTTCTTATCGGGCATTGTCTTCAGCACATCTATCGCTTGTTGATACAATTGCCCGTTCTTCACAAAGGTAAATAGGATTTTTAAACCATCTCCGTATTCGACTTTATAGGATATATAAAACCGCTTCACTGAATCTGAAAAGTTTAATATAGTACTCTCTAATCTTTTATTCCCACTAAAAACATCCATCATCACATATGCATCTTTTTCTGATGTACCGAATACAAACATTGCAGGATGTGAAGCATCAAAAGAAGTGTTTGACGCATAATACCATACAGTTGTTGGTTTAGCCGGACGAGTATCCGACATAGAGAATAGCACAACTTTTTGTTCGGAACTAACGGTACGCCCTTTATCATCTTTGGCAGTAAGCACTAATTTGTAAGCGCCCGAAGGAAGCGTTTGCCATGCAGTCAACAACACCTCTTTGTTAGACACAAAAGAGCCTGAATAGATCGCTACATCACTGGTCGAAGTCTTATTCTCCTCGACAGAAGCATACAATTTATATTCACCATCGATTGTTATGGGCTGACTATTCAGATTCTTTGCTTCGAAGGTTACCCGAATAGTGTCGTCTTTGCACACTCTCTCGGCTAGATTTGTTGTAAGCAGCAACGAGCGGTCTCCCGCCACCAGAGAAGTTGAAGAACTCTGTGTCTCACCGCTTTTGCTAGTTACCGAAGCTTCAATATTATAAGTATAATACCTTTGACCTTCTTTTTCTCCGGCTTCTTCTTTCAAAAAGAAAGGTATAAAGAAGGTTCCGTCTTCATTCAAATTCACCTCACCTGAAGCTAACAGGATGGACTGTTCATAAGCCATACGCCACGGCTTCCACGACGATCGAGTTACGTTATATTTGGCAGTAACATCTTGCAATGGCATACCGCTATAGGTCTGCGCCAAGCCTTTAACCTGTATAGAGTCACCTAACTGAGCACTTCCTTCTTGAGGAGAAAAAGTAATATTAAACGTGGGGCGCTTGTATTCTTCTACGCGAATAGAAAGCCGTCCATCTTGAGTTCTTAACTCATAAATTCCGTTGAGGCAGGCTGAAGGCAATACAAGTTCGGCGGTAAAGGAGCCAAAGTCATTCGTACGAACCTTTCTACGCCCTATCTCCTGTCCATTACTTCCCGTTAATGTTAGTTCATAATCTTGGTTACTTATAACGGTAGCCGTGTCAGACAACAAATCATAAGCTATCCCCTTCACATAGAGCGTTTGTCCCGGACGATAAAGGCTACGATCCGTCAAAAGTTCGACCTGTTGTTTAGCTCGTTGGTCAGTACTAAAGGTGTAATCCCCACGATAGATATTTTGCATAGGCATTGCTTTATCATCCCCTTTTTCCACAGTCAGATAATTATACTTTGCCGACCATGGAAGTTCGATTCTTCCTTGAGCATCTGTAGTGAGGCTCTTCTTTTCAATTCTCTCTCCTTTCTCACTCTCGAACAGACGGATTAAAGCATCAGAAACAGGATGCCCCGTTAAAGCATCTAGTGCAATAAATTCCTGCTGATCAGCTGGCAACTTACGAGATAAAACCTTAAACTTAGTTGAATAAAAAAAGAATTTATCTGCATTACCTTCAGCCTTAGCATCCGGAATAATTTGCAGTAAATACACACCCTCAGCAGGTGCAATGAAAGTTAAAGCAGTATCTTTTAACAAATAATTGTTGGGGCGTATTAGCGCAAAATGCTTAGACGCTATTTTCTTACAATACTTTTTATAGAATACATTATCTATTTCTCCTCGTAACGCAGAAGAATTAGCTGGTAAGTTGACCTGAGAATAAGTAACAGTAAATCCATCTATGTTTTTATGCTTCACATTTAACTTAAATTCCGAATATGGATAAACAATTTTTGCTGTCTGAACATCAAGATATGGGTTCAATATATCTTGCTTCAAGTTCCTTAATGCATTTATCCTTTTATACTTAGGGTATAAAGAGATAGCCTCATCACAGAGTTGCAAAGCAAGCGCATTTAATTCTTTGTTACGAGCAAATTCAGCTTTTTCCAGATATACTTCCACACAGACATCTCTTTGCTTGTTAGCAGCAATCAATTTATCCAGTGCCACAACAAAAGGATGCGAATTAAAATCTGCAAGTTCAAACGTTGCAGGAATAATAGAAAATGAATGTACTGTTTGTTGCTGCCATTTCAAATTATCAAGTGAAGCCAGAACAAGAGCATCTTGATCCCCCTTGTTGCGATATGCATTTATCAAGTTTTCATAAATATGGGCAATACTTCTTTTAATAATAGTATCATTGCCTAAAGAAGAAATTGAGTTTAATGCTGATATACTTCGAGAAGACAATAAATGATACATATCATGTTGATAATAGGCACTTCCGTCACCCTGTTCAATAAAAGGAATGTATGATATTGAAGAAGTATTTAAAAGTAGTAGCGAATCTTGAAGAGCAGCTTGAGCATGTTCTAGTATCTTATGCACAAACAAATTGCCACTCCACTCACGAATATCCGTTATCGATTCATCATCTACCATATCAGTACGTTGACGAAGTTGCCACAAGTTGGATGCCGCATAGTCAGCATAAACTTCAGCCACCAAAGAATTCAATATGGCCTTATCCAGAGGAACAGTTGTTGCCTTAATCCACTGTTGCATATCTTTAAGACGAACGTAAAAACTATCAGGTGTATGCATCTGCTGATACCGCATTCTCCACAAATAGGCTTTCAACATTTGTGGAGAGTTTCGTTCGCCCTCTGCCTTACTAAATATTCCCTCAGCAAGTTTAATAACTGTTTGAGGAAGACCTCTTTTTTCAGCTTGCTCCACTTGCTTCCAACGCTTATCATAAGACTGAGCACAAACAAATGTACTCAAAGTTGTAATAAATATAACAATAACAAATTTCAGTTTCATATCCTTATAGTTTAAGTCTAAGCTATCAAGACAAAGAAAAGAATTTTAGTTTAAATAAAACCTTTTTGATTACTGTTTTTTAGAAAAAACATAGTAATTTCGCAGCTCAAATTAATATAAAACAAAAATTATTTAAAAACTATTCATGAAAAAGTTCAGACTAGACAAGATCGCCGATGTCTTGTTAATAGTAGAAACACTTCTAAATTCGTCGTGCGTAAATGAGATATCAGGCTATAAATCTGATGAAGAGAAAACACCGATCAAGTTATCTTCCAGTATTTTAGACGTAAAAACCCAAATAGCTGAGAACAGCTTTAAAGACAATGATGCTATTGGACTTTTCGTTATGACTCAGTCTAAAAAAATAACTCAAAGTAGATATGTAGATAACATTCGTTTCTCGTATTCATCGCAGTCGGGATTTGTGGCCGATCAAGAAATTTATTACCCAGATGAGGATTCAAAATGTGATTTCATGAGCTATTATCCTTATAAAGCATCAGGAATCCCAGCAGAAAGCAGCAAAATGGAAGTAGCGGTAGAAAGTAACCAGAGTACAGATGAGTGTTTTTCAACTTCAGACTTTATTGTAGCCCAAGCTCCAGATATAACCCCTAGCGATAAACCTGTAGACTTACAGCACAATCATATTTTCTGCAAATTAAAGATTGTTTTAAAAAATAAAAATGTAACAGATATTAATGCCACACTTACAAGCAATCCGGAAGTTTCTATAAGCAATCTCTACACCCAAGCAAGCTACGACTTTGAGACAAACGAGCTTGACCTATTAGAAACAGAGAAAGTAATGATCCCTCACGGAGAATGGAGTATCTCAGGAGACAGTTTAATTGGTAAAGAGATAATTTTAATACCTCAAACAATAAAAGATAAACCACTCATACTCACCCTTAAATCAGACGAAGGAATTTATACGACTTCCATAAGCAAAAACTTATCTCTCCAATCCGGTGAATCCCATGAAATAACGATTAACTATGATGAACTAACAAACAGCATCAGTAGCAATCTAAATCCAACAATACTACCTTGGAAAGGAAGTGGTAATACAAATATTACTGTCAGAGGGACAACAAATATAGTTTCTGTAGCTGATTTAACATTCCAAGAATCGAATGTATACAAAGTCATGTGCAATGGGATTCAGATAGCAGAAGTATGTAAAGAATATCTCCTATCTGACAACATCAATGCTCAGGCCATTGTAGCTTATCCCTTCATACATGGAAAAAGTGATCTCACAAACGGAACTGTAATCAGTTTATTGGGAGATGCAAAGAATGTGCATGGAGGAAAAGTGACATGGAATACAACGACTAATACAATGAGTTATATCCCAGGAGAGGAAGAAGTTCTGACTAAATTTTACATTACTCCTAATAGCCAGATTTCTTTCACCGATCCGGCAATTCCAGCTAATATAGCGACAGTAGAGAAAGATGAACTTATCGATAAAAGAGGGACAGAAAGCATCATTTATCCCATCGTAAAAATCGGAACTCAATATTGGATAGCCACAAATCTAGCAGCAACCCGATATAATGATGGAGAGAAGATCGCAAACAAGACAGATTTTAGCACTGAAAATGCCGGATATAGCAAATTAAGCACAACATCCAGCTACTTATTTTATAATGCAGGAGCAATAAGCACAGGAAAACTGGCGCCGATAGGATGGAGCATACCGAACAAACAAGATTGGAACAATTTGAAAAATTATCTCCAGAATAATGCATCTGCTCTTAAAGGCGGAACTTCGTGGACCACCTCAGAAAATGCGATAACTAATTTGACTGGTTTCAATGCCATTGCGACGGGGATATTTAACCCAACTTATGGCTACAGTGGTGATCTAACGGGATACTGGACTATAGGAGATTCAGAAACTACAGTAGCTGAAAAAGCCATATTCCTTAAATATTCAACCAACGATATAGTAGAAGGGAAAACAAGTGCAACTTGTGGATATTCCGTACGCTGTATTCGAAAATAGAACATTCAAGAGGAAATTAAACTTGGAATTTGAAAGTCAGCAACATTCGGATGGAGAAGAATACTCTACCATCCGAATGTACAAATCTGATTCTTATTTTTTTAGAGGGGTTTGCTGTAATGTTGCAACAAGAAAGTCGTAAAACTTAGAGACAGAAGGAATATACGCCCTTTCGTCCGGTGAATGAGGAGAGCGTAAAGTTGGGCCAAAAGAAATCATATCAAGTCCGGCAACATTTGCTCCAATAATACCACATTCGAGTCCTGCATGAATCACCTTAACTGCCGGTTCTACGCCAAATTGTTGTTTGTAGGACTCTTTCATTGCGTGAAGAATGGGAGAATTCACATCCGGTTGCCATCCTGAATATCCACCTGTCAATTCAACCTTCATTCCAGCCATCAAGAAACAAGACTCTAAGCTCGTAGTAAGATATTCCTTCATACTATCAGAAGAACTGCGAGCCAAAATTTTAATTTCAGCTTTACCTCCACCAATAGTAATTATTGCCAAGTTTGAAGAAGTTTCTACAGTGCCTGGAACAGATGGAATCATGCGCATCACACCATTCTGGCAAGCAAAAATAGCATCAATCACATTATCTTGAATTTCTTCAGGCACTTCCCCCTTCGGTACTTCTACTCGCTCGGCTTTGAAGTTAATAGGAGTTTCAATCGCTCCAAATTCTTCATTAAACAAATCTTCGCAGTATTTCACCAAGCTAAGTAACTCTTCCTCATTCTCAGCTGGTATCGTCACAACTGCATGTGCTTCACGAGGAATGGCATTGCGCATATTACCACCTTCCCAACTGGCCAAGCGAGCCTCATAACTAGCCACAGCTTCGCGCAAGAAACGAACCAAGAGTTTATTCGCATTTGCTCGACCTTCATTTATCTCTAAACCAGAGTGACCACCACGTAATCCCTTCAATGTTACTTTTATTGCCACATCACCCTCTTCTGGCTCTACTTCTTTATATTCAAGAGAAGCTGTTACATCCATGCCACCAGCACAACCGATGTATAGTTCCCCTTCATCTTCAGAATCAAGATTAAGCATGATTTCCCCATTCAGCGTTCCGGGTTTAAGGCCAAAAGCACCATACATGCCTGTTTCTTCATCTTTTGTGATTAAAGCTTCAAGCGGTCCGTGCTTCAATGTCTGATCTTCAAGGATAGCCATAATAGCAGCCACTCCCAAACCGTCATCGGCGCCAAGGGTCGTTCCTTTAGCCTTCACCCAATCGCCATCAATATATGTTTCAATGGGGTCTGTTTCAAAATTATGCACAGTATCATTATTCTTCTGAGGCACCATATCCATATGAGCCTGCAAAATTACGCCTTTTCTATTTTCCATACCGGAAGTAGCCGGTTTGCGAATTATCACGTTCCCTACTTCATCGGTAAATGATTCTAGTCCCAAACCTTTCCCAAAGTCCAGCAAGAACTCGGTTATTGGTTTCATAAAGCCTGAGGGACGGGGAATTTGAGTCAACGAATAGAAATGATTCCACACTTTTTGTGGAGCTAATGACTGAATTGTTTTCATACGTTCTGTTTTTTATTTATAAACGGCAAAGCCGCTAAACCATATACTCCCAACAAAACTACTAAAAAGGTTTGAATACTATGCACAAGCAAAGCAAATATTCCTGCATCGGTAGCATTCACTCCATACAAGACCATCATCGAAATAACAGCAAAATGCCAGGGCCCTGCTCCATTAGGTGTAGGTACAATCACAGCAAAGCTGCCTCCAACAAACATGACCAACCCAGCCAATACTCCTAAATCGGAAGTAAAAGAGAAGCAATAAAAGGTAACGTAGAATTGCATAAAATAGCAGAACCAGATAAGGGCAGTATAAAAAATAAAAAGAGGGATATTTTTAACACCTTTCAAAGAAAGAATTCCCTCCCAGACATTGAGCGCAATACCTTTTACCTTTTCAAAAAACGACAGCGTACGCATCAAATAATACAGCAACACCCCTACACCAAGCAAGCAAAACAGCACGATATAAAGCTGAACAGAAGTAAAGAGCTCTCCGATGGAGTTAATATCTGTTCCTGTTTCTTCAAAAAAACGATTAAAAATGTTTATCTGCAGCATTAGAGTCACCGCTGTGATGAGAAGTACACACAATGAATCAATCAATCGTTCTGTAACAACAGTGCCAAGAGACTTCGAGAACGAGACACCATCATATTTGGATAATACGCCACAACGAGACACTTCTCCAACTCTGGGAAGAACCAAATTAGCGGCATAAGATATAAATATAGCATTTACACAATTACGGGTTTTGGGAAATGCACCAAGTGGCGCCAACGTTTGTTTCCAACGCCATCCGCGGAACACATGACTAAACACGCCAAAAGCCAACGAAAGAAGCATCCACCACCAATTTAGTCCAGAGACAAGAACATCACCAGCTTTTGTAAAATCAAAATCACGATATACCCAGAAGAGAATAAACCCTCCTAAAACAAGTGGCAAGACAAGCTTAAGCGCCTTTTTTATTAGTTTCTTCATTCTTTGTTCTTAATTCTTCATTTAAAAGAATTACCTTTGTCCGCTGCAAAGATAACACGTTATCTGCAAACCATTTAACAATAAACATTAAAATGTGAAGGAATGAGATTAGTAAAACCCAAAAAGTTTTTAGGCCAACATTTTTTGAAAGATTTAAAAGTCGCTCAAGATATAGCCGATACTGTAGATCTTTTCCCGGAACTTCCTATTCTAGAAGTTGGGCCGGGAATGGGGGTCCTTACTCAATTCCTTGTGAAAAAAGGCCGTACGGTTAAGGTTGTTGAAGTCGATTTTGAATCAGTAGCTTATCTTCGAGAAGCCTACCCTTCACTTGAAGAGCATATCATTGAGGATGATTTCCTTAAGATGAACCTTCTACGAACATTTGATGGAAATCCATTTGTACTAACAGGTAATTACCCCTACAATATATCGAGCCAAATATTTTTCAAAATGCTTGATAATAAAGATTTGATACCTTGCTGCACAGGGATGATACAGAAAGAAGTGGCCGAGAGAATTGCCGCAGGTCCAGGTAGCAAAACTTATGGAATACTAAGCATACTTATACAAGCTTGGTACAAAGTGGAATATCTTTTTACTGTTAGTGAGCAAGTCTTTAATCCGCCTCCTAAGGTAAAGAGTGCAGTCATACGCATGACAAGAAATGAAACAAAGAATCTTGGGTGCAATGAGAAATTATTTAAGCTAGTAGTCAAAACAACCTTTAATCAGCGCAGAAAAACATTAAGAAACTCTATAAAACCCATTCTAGGAAAAGAAAGTCCGCTTACGCAAAATTTAATTTTCAATAAAAGGCCAGAACAGCTTTCGGTAAAAGAATTTATCGAACTAACCAACCAAGTAGAAGCAGAATTGGCTATTTCTCAAGAAAAAGAATAATCAAGAGTTATAAAGCTTCAACTTTAAAGAAATGGAAAAGTGAACCAAGAATACATTGACAACGTAAGAGCACTCATCGGACAAAAAGAAGCCGATAAAGTGAAAGAACTACTTATCGACCTCCACCCGGCTGATATAGCAGAGTTGTGTAATGAAATAAATGCAGAAGAAGCAAGATTTATTTATCGTTTACTAGACAACGAAACCGCAGCAGACGTTTTGGTAGAGATGGACGAAGAGGTGCGCAAAGAGTTTTTAGAGATATTACCTTCAGAAACTATAGCAAAACGGTTTGTCGATTACATGGATACCGATGACGCAGTGGAACTTATGCGTGACCTCGACGAAGATAAACAAGAAGAAATTCTCTCTCACATAGAGGATATCGAACAAGCAGGAGATATTGTTGATCTGTTGAAGTACGACGAAGACACTGCGGGCGGATTAATGGGCACGGAGATGGTGACTGTTAATGAAAATTGGAGTATGCCCGAATGCTTGAAAGAAATGCGCCTACAGGCTGAAGAACTGGACGAAATATACTATGTTTATGTAGTGGATGACGACGAAAGACTACGAGGAGTCTTCCCTCTTAAAAAGATGATCACTTCACCTTCTGTTTCCAAGGTGAAACATGTGATGAAGAAAGACCCTATCTCCATTAGGGTTGATACACCAATAGATGAAGTGGTACAAACGATTGAAAAGTATGACCTTGTCGCCGTGCCTGTTGTCGATAGCATCGGACGCTTAGTTGGGCAAATAACCGTAGATGACGTTATGGACGAAGTTCGTGAACAATCAGAACGCGACTACCAGTTAGCTTCCGGTCTTTCACAAGATGTAGAAACTGACGATAACGTACTACGACAAACCTCTGCTCGCTTGCCTTGGCTACTCATAGGTATGCTTGGTGGCATCGGCAATTCAATGATACTTGGAAACTTTGGCGCTACATTTGCTTCTCATCCGGAAATGGCTCTTTACATCCCACTCATTGGAGGTACAGGAGGAAATGTGGGAACGCAATCTTCTGCACTCATCGTTCAAGGTTTAGCCAACAGCTCGTTAGATGTAAAAGATACTTTTAAGCAGATTGCAAAAGAATCGGTTGTTGCTATCATCAACGCCACAATCATTTCATTATTGGTTTATATCTATAATTTTATCCGCTTCGGAGCAACAGCCACCGTAACCTATTCAGTCTCCATCAGCCTATTTGCAGTAGTTATGTTTGCCTCTATTTTCGGGACGTTTGTACCCATGACACTCGAAAAGCTTAAAATAGATCCAGCCATTGCCACAGGCCCATTTATATCAATTACAAATGACATTATAGGCATGATGCTTTACATGGGGATCACTGTTTTATTAGCTTAAAATAGATAAAAGCAAAAAAAGACGAGAAAAAATTATGAGGTAATTGTTTTATTTCATTAATTTGTGAGCTAATGTAATTAAAAGGTTAAATCCTTTTCCCAAAACAAAAATACAATGATGGACTCTCATGACACTAATCCGCCTTTGGAACAAGGAGATTTAGAAGAAGAAAAGAATGTAGCTGAGGTTTCAGAAACACAAACAATGGAAACTCAAGCGGAGGAAACTAACGTTGAAACACAAACTGAGTCAGTATTAAAACCGACTAAAGAAAGTGTCTTAAAACGATTAAATGAGCTTGTTGATGACCCCCAAAACGCGAGTAAAATAGAACTCGACACTTTGAAGCAAACTTTTTATAAGCTCCACAACGCAGAACAAGAAGCTGAAAAAAAAGTATTTGTAAATAACGGTGGTAATGAACAAGACTACACTCCTAAGAATGACGAATTGGAGAATGAATTCAAAAACGTGATGTCTGTCATTAAAGAAAAAAGGAGCACACTGACCGCCGAAATAGAAAAACAAAAAGAAGGTAATCTCGAGATAAAACTTTCTATCTTAACTAAGCTAAAAGAGCTCGTCGATTCATCAGAAGATGCTAATAAATCATATAACGAATTCAAGAGATTGCAACAGCAATGGAATGAAATAAAGCTTATTCCACAGGCAAAAGTGAATGAACTATGGAAAAGCTACCAACTCTATGTGGAGAAATTCTATGATATTCTAAAACTTAACAATGAATTTCGCGACTATGACTTTAAAAAAAACCTGGAGATTAAGAGTAAACTTTGCGAAACAGCAGAAAAACTAATAGAAGAGCCAGACGTAGTATCAGCCTTTCACCAACTGCAGAAACTTCACCAAGAATTCAGAGATACTGGTCCTGTGGCCAAAGATTTGAGAGATGGAGTCTGGGCCAGATTCAAAGCTGCTTCTACACAAGTAAACCGTCGTCATCAAGAGCATTTTGAAGGACTAAAGGAAGTAGAACAACACAATCTAGATCAGAAAACAGTTATTTGCGAAATCGTAGAAGCAATAGAATACACTGAACTAACAACATTTGGAGCCTGGGAAAACAAAACACAAGAAATCATTGCATTACAAAGCAAATGGAAAACGATTGGCTTTGCACCTCAAAAGATGAATGTGAAAATCTTTGAGCGCTTCAGAAAAGCATGCGATGGATTTTTCAAGAAAAAGAGCGAATTTTATAAATTGCTCAAGGAAAACATGGCCGAGAACTTGGAAAAGAAAAAAATATTGTGCGAAAAAGTGGAGGCACTAAAAGAAAGCACTGACTGGAAGGAAACTGCCGAAACTCTGACTAAGTTACAAAAAGAATGGAAAACCATTGGTCCGGTAACAAAGAAATATTCAGACGCAATATGGAATAGGTTTATTGCTGCTTGCGATTACTTCTTTGAACAGAAAAATAAGGCCACGTCTTCACAGCGTACCGGAGAACTTGAAAACTTAGAAAAGAAAAAAGAGATTATAGGCAAATTAATTACAATAAAAGATTCAACCGAAACTGATGAAGCAGACCGATTAGTACGTGAGCTCATTAAAGAATGGAATTCCGTAGGACACGTTCCTTTTAAGGAAAAAGATAGGATATATAAGCAGTTCCATACGCTAATTGATGAAATATTCGATCATTTTAACATAAATGCTTCCGATAAGAAACTAAGCAATTTCAAATCATCAATTAGTAGTATCCAAGGGAGTTCTCAATCTCTTTACAAAGAGCGTGAAAGACTTATTAGAACATACGAGAACATGAAAAATGAACTACACACTTATGAGAACAATTTGGGATTCTTAAGCTCCTCTTCTCAAAAAGGCAACAGTTTGTTGACCGAAATAAATCGGAAAGTAGAAAAGTTGAAAGCAGACTTAGAACTGACTCTCCAGAAAATTCGTGTGATAGATGAATCAATAAAAGAAGAAGAATAAGTCAAAAACAATTTATATGAGGATGTCCAATCAAGGCATCCTCTTCTTTTTCAGATTAAATCAGAAAAGGCACCCTTAAATTTCGTATACTATTTCTCACTCACCTGTCCAAAAGGCAATTCACAAATCAGAAACGAGCATATAAACACTTAGGAATCTTCCTACATCATCAATTTCCATCAGATTAAGATTTCATTTCTTATTCACGCTATTTTCGTAATAAGTCTCTATTCAAAAGACAAATTAGCATAATTAAAAAAGCGAAAATTGCTTTTCACAATCTTCGCTTTTACATTGTTGGGCTACCAGGATTCGAACCTGGAACATCAGGACCAGAATCTGAAGTGTTACCATTACACCATAGCCCAATGATTTCGGGTGCAAAGATACAAATAAATTGTAAACCCAAAACTTTTCTCGATCTTTTTATCTAAAAAGTACATAGTACGTATTGCTACAATTAAGATCAATCCCTTAAAAAAAAACAAAAAAAGGATTAGATTTATCTCGTAACTTTCATTGATATAATAATTCAGTGTATCTTTGTAAAATATATCGAGATAACGTGCGGGAACAATAATTCCGCTTCCATTGTTATACTGAAAAAAGAAAATTTAAACTCATTCATAGATGAACGAAGCAAAAGCATTAATAGAAAAGATCAAAGAAGGTATTCAAGAAAAAAAAGGTAAGAATATTATTATAGCAGACTTGACCAGTATAGGAGATACAATATGCAATTATTTTGTGATCTGCCAAGGTAATTCACCAAGTCAGGTAGGTGCTATTGTTGATTCAATCAAAGAATTTACTCGAAGAGGAGCTAACACCAAGCCTTTTGCTGTAGACGGGTTAAATAATGCCGAATGGGTAGCAATGGATTATTCAGACATATTGGTGCATATCTTTCTACCCGAAACAAGAACATTTTATAACCTAGAACATCTATGGGCAGATGCTAAATTAACAACTATTCCCGATATTGACTAACTAATCAAGATGGATAATAAAAAGAAATCAAATAAAGTAAATATGCCCCGGTTTAATATTAGCTGGATGTATATGATTATAGCCCTGATGCTTTTAGCGCTATATTTTACTAACGAAAACAGCTCAGTAAGCAAGACGACATCCTATGATGAGTTTCAACAATATGTTCGTAGTGGCTATGTTAATAAGATAATCGGTTATGATGACAACACAGTAGAAGTGTATATCAAACCTTATTTTGTGAAGGATGTGTTCAAAGAAGATTCTAATCGTGTAGGCAAAAACCCCATGATAACCACTGAAGCCCCTTCAAGAGAGAGCTTGGGTGAGTTTCTTCAAAAAGAAAGAGATGAAGCTCGCTTTAATGGCTCAGTAAGTTACGAAAAAAAGAAAGATTATTTCAGTGTCATTCTATGGAACGTCCTCCCTATCGTATTTTTGATAGGTCTATGGATGTTTTTCATGCGTAGAATGAGCGGTGGCGGCAGTGGAGCAGGCGGGGTATTCAATGTTGGAAAATCAAAAGCACAACTCTTTGAAAAAGGAGGTTCAATAAAGGTAACATTCAAAGATGTTGCTGGCTTAGCAGAAGCAAAACAAGAAATTGAAGAAATTGTAGAATTTTTAAAAGAACCCCAAAAATACACCGATTTAGGAGGAAAAATACCAAAAGGAGCATTACTTGTAGGACCTCCGGGGACAGGTAAAACATTACTAGCCAAAGCTGTAGCAGGAGAAGCAAACGTGCCATTCTTCTCTTTGTCTGGCTCTGATTTCGTTGAAATGTTTGTTGGCGTAGGAGCATCTCGCGTACGCGATCTGTTTAAACAAGCAAAAGAAAAAGCCCCTTGCATCGTCTTTATCGACGAAATAGATGCAGTAGGACGAGCGCGTGGAAAGAACCCAAGCATGGGCGGAAACGATGAACGAGAAAACACACTGAACCAACTCTTGACGGAGATGGATGGCTTTGGTTCAAATAGTGGAGTAATCATTCTTGCTGCAACCAATCGTGTAGACGTGCTGGATAAAGCTTTATTGCGTGCCGGAAGGTTTGATCGACAGATACATGTTGACCTCCCTGACTTGAATGAGAGAAAAGAAGTTTTCGGCGTACACTTGCGCCCTATTAAAATAGATGATTCGGTCGATGTTGATCTCTTGTCACGCCAAACTCCTGGCTTTTCAGGTGCCGATATAGCCAATGTTTGTAATGAAGCAGCTCTCATTGCTGCCCGACATGGCAAAAGATTTGTGGACAAACAAGATTTTCTTGATGCTGTAGACCGTATAATCGGTGGACTTGAGAAAAAAAGCAAGATTACTACCGAAGAAGAACGTCGCACCATCGCACTCCATGAAGCCGGACATGCAAGCCTATCATGGTTACTTGAACATGCCAATCCTCTTATCAAAGTAACCATTGTACCTCGTGGGCGAGCCTTAGGAGCAGCATGGTACCTACCTGAAGAAAGACAGATCACTACCAAAGAACAAATGCTCGATGAAATGTGCGCCACCCTTGGCGGACGAGCTGCTGAAAGCCTATTTGTAGGCAGAATCTCTACCGGAGCTATGAATGATTTGGAACGCGTTACAAAGCAAGCTTATGGAATGATTGCCTATCTTGGTATGAGTGAAAAACTTCCCAATCTTTGTTATTATAACAATGATGAATATTCATTCAACAAACCATATAGTGAACGAACAGCAGAGTTGATAGATGAAGAAGTTAAACAGATGATAAACGAGCAATACGAACGCGCTAAACAAATCCTCTCGGAACACAAAGAAGGGCATAACAAATTAGCTGCTTTACTAATAGAAAAAGAAGTTATATTTGCTGAAGATGTGGAACGAATATTTGGTAAACGTGTTTGGACTTCACGCTCAGAAGAGATTATGGCTGCTGAATTACGCAAGAAACCAGAGAATGGAAATGAAATAACTGAAGAGAAATCGAAAACAAGTGCTCCCGAATTAAATTCAGAGACGGAAGCGGAAGTCAAAGAACCTCAAAACTAAAGTTCTAAGTACATTGAAAAATAATCTTATACAACGAACTGTAACCGGAGTATTCTTCGTTACAATATTAATGGGCTGTCTTTTGTACAGCCCTCTCTCTTTTGGAATATTATTTACTCTTATTAGTGCTCTGACAATACGAGAGTTTACACACTTGCTAAACGGTAAAACAGAAGGAGCATACGTCAACAAAACGATAACGATGCTCGGTGGTGTATATCTATTCCTTGCTATTATGGCATTTTGTATGGATGTAACAGATTCCAAGGTATTTATACCTTACCTTGCTTTAATTATTTATTTGATTATCAGCGAGCTTTATCTGAAGAAAACGAATCCCATTATTAATTGGGCCTACGCTATGTTTAGCCAACTTTATGTTGCGCTACCTTTCGCATTGCTCAACGTTTTGGCCTTTCAGAGCAATCAAAATACGGGTTATGTAGAATACAATCCCATTCTTCCACTTTCCGTTTTTGTTTTTATTTGGTTAAACGACACTGGAGCATATTGTGTCGGTAGCCTAATAGGAAAGCATCGTTTGTTTGAGCGAGTATCACCTAAAAAGTCATGGGAAGGCTCTATTGCAGGAGGTATTGTAGCGATCTCTACTTCACTGGTGTTTGCCAATTACTTTCCCTTCCTGTCTACTTTTGCATGGATTGGACTATCAATAACGGTAGTTGTCTTTGGCACATGGGGCGATCTAAGTGAGTCATTATTGAAACGCCAATTAGGAGTAAAAGATTCAGGAACAATCCTTCCCGGGCACGGTGGGATGCTCGATCGTTTTGACAGTGCACTAATAGCTATACCAGCAGCAGTTATTTACCTTTATATGATTTCAACAATTGCGCCTTAGTCTGAATGGTGCTAACTCTTTATACTCCATAAAATCAATAATGTGACAGGCAGTCTTCGCTATCACGCCATTGCATCATCGATTGTCCAATAACTGGATGATACTCTTTGCCGCTCTATCAGGTGCTCCGGAGGGTCCCAATGCAGTAATCACATTATTATATCCGATTAACATTTCCTTCCGGTAATCTTCTCTATGCAATATGCTTTCTAATTCAAGAGAAATGTTTTCTATTGTCATTGAGTCTGCAACTAGTTCCTTAACGACCTCACATCCGGCTATCAGATTTACTAACGAAATAAATTTCACTTTTAATATATGTTTCTTTAGAAAAGCAATAATTTTCCCTATAGGAGTATGATAGCAAACTACTTGAGGAGTCAGAAACAAAGCCGTTTCGAGAGTTGCCGTACCCGAAGTAACTAAAGCAGCTTTTGCATGATGCAACAAAGCATAAGTTTGTCCAAAAACAATTTTTACACCCGAACCGGCAAGGAACTTATCGTAATATTCAGGATCTATGCCCGGTGCAGCAGCCAAAACCATCTGATAATCAGGAAAAGATGAGGCAGCAGAAATCATATCAGGCAAATTATCTTTAATTTCTTGCTTCCTGCTACCTGCCAACAAAGCAATAATCCTTCTCTCGTCCAAATCATTCTTTCTATTAAATTCAGAAAAAGACTCAGAATAGTTAATGCGAAAATTAGCTACTTCGTCTACTGTTGGATTCCCTACGTAATGTATCGGATAGTGATGTTTATTATAAAACTCAACTTCAAATGGCAAGATAGAAAAAAGTTCATTCACATCCCGCTTGATATTCTTTATACGGTATTCCTTCCATGCCCATATCTTGGGAGAAATATAATAATAGACAGGGATATCTGTTTTTGCATGTACAAATTGAGCAATGTTAAGATTAAATCCCGGATAATCAACAAGGATAACGACATCCGGTTTCCAATCCATAATATCTTTCTTGCAGAATTTCATGTTAGCAAAAATTGTACGAAGATGGAGTAACACCGGCACAAAGCCCATATATGCCAAATCTTTGTAATGCTTAACCATCACTCCCCCTACATGCGCCATCATATCGCCACCAAAAAAACGAAACTCAGCCAGAGCATCTTCGTGTTGCAAAGCGGCCATTAGGTGTGCGGCATGCAAATCTCCAGATGCTTCACCAACAATCAGATAATACTTCATATAGCACAACTATTTTAGTTATCTCAAAAACAAAAAACGTAGCATCTATAACAGACACTTCCCGTCAATGGAAAAGTGTTTTTTCAGTTCGTCCATATAATTATAGGCTGTGAGATCGACTGTAACAGGGGTAACCGCCACATATCCATGGCTCAGTGCCCAACTATCGCTTTGTTCATTCTCCAAATCCAGATTTGTAAATTCTCCAGTCAACCAGAAATAGTTTTTATCATGAAGACGAGGACAAGGTTCCCACTCCTTCTGCCAATGCCCCTTAGCTTGTTCGCAAATTTTAACGCCTTTAAGATGTTGTTGATCGGGAAAATTTACGTTCAAGCAAACAAGAGGAGGAAGTCCCTTTTCAAGAACTGTAGCAACAATTCTTTGTATATACTCTTTAGCTGGTTCAAAGTTAGCATCAGCACCATGATTACATAAAGAAAAACCGATGGATGGGATACCATTTAGACATCCTTCAATCACCACGCCCATCGTACCGGAATAGTGAACATTTGTAGCCGAGTTGTCACCATGATTAATTCCTCCCACCACTAAGTCAGGCTTACGGTCAAGAACGGTGTTGCGAGCAAGTTTCACACAGTCTGTTGGAGTACCCGAGCATTTATAGATAGTCAATCCCACCTCTTGACGCACAAGCTGATAATGAACCGGCTTGGTTACAGTCAGCGCACATCCACTACCCGACCGGGGAGAATCGGGTGCCATCACCACTATTTCACCAAGCGGGCGAAGATATTTTATGAGTTCACTAATACCTTTTGCCGATATTCCGTCATCATTTGACACTAATATCAGCGGCTTTTTATTTTCCATTGGCTTATCCATCATTTATTATCTGCACAAAAGTAGAAAAAAAACAGAGACCACGAAAACTATTAAAAGCATAAGCATCAATAACTCTTACGTAGGCTAAAAGCTCTTGAAAGAAGTCAAAAACTTATTATAAAGCAGTTTAGAAATCTTAATGTTCTGCAAGTGAGTGAAAAAAAGCCATTTAATTCAATGAAAATATATATATTTGCGTGCCCAAGAAGATATAACAAGCTTAATAAATAGCATTTTGAATTAAGTTATTAACAAAAAGTGCATTTTATCAACTGATTTTGCAAAGTTTTTCTTTTTTAGTAGGCACTCTAAGTTATTATCACTTATTTCGCTGCCATAAAATTAAAGCATATGGGAAAAATAATTGCTTTGGCTAATCAAAAAGGTGGTGTGGGTAAAACAACCACCACTATAAATCTTGCAGCCTCGCTTGCTACTCTCGAAAAGAAAGTGTTGGTTGTTGATGCTGACCCTCAGGCTAATGCCTCTTCAGGCTTAGGCGTAGACATCAAGCAATCGGAATGTACTATTTACGAATGTATAATAGATCAGGCTGATGTGAAAAAAGCCATTCTTGACACAGAAATTGAGTCGTTAAAAATAATCTCTTCACACATCAACTTGGTGGGAGCTGAAATAGAGATGCTTAACCTCAAGAATCGCGAAAAGATATTAAAAGAGGTACTAACTCCATTGAAAGAAGACTACGACTACATTTTGATTGATTGCTCACCATCATTGGGGCTAATAACGATTAATGCATTAACTGCCGCCGACTCCGTTATTATCCCGGTTCAAGCCGAATACTTTGCGCTCGAAGGGATTAGCAAACTATTAAATACAATTAAGATTATTAAGTCTAAACTAAATCCTACTTTGGAAATAGAAGGATTTCTCCTTACAATGTACGATTCTCGTTTGCGTCAGGCAAATCAAATATACGACGAAGTAAAACGTCATTTTCAGGAGTTAGTCTTTAACACAGTCATCCAACGCAATGTGAAATTAAGTGAGGCACCTAGTTACGGACTTCCTACCATCCTCTATGATGCCGAATCAACTGGAGCTAAAAACTACTTGACTCTAGCGAAAGAACTCATCAGCAGAAATACTAAATAAACGAAGATTATGGCACAAAGAAGAAATACACTAGGCAGAGGGCTCGACGCTTTGCTCTCTATGGATGAAGTTAAAACCGAAGGTTCTTCTTCTATAAACGAAATAGAGTTGTCGAAGATCTCCGTCAATCCCAATCAACCACGTCGTGAGTTTGACGAGACTGCTCTTCAAGAGTTATCAGACTCCATCTCTGAAATAGGAATCATCCAACCTATTACCCTGCGCAAGCTTTCAGATGAAGAATACCAAATTATAGCAGGTGAACGACGATATCGGGCGTCACTGAAAGCCGGATTATCAACCATACCAGCCTACATACGTACTGCAGACGATGAAAATGTGATGGAAATGGCTTTGATTGAGAATATCCAACGTGAAGATTTGAACTCTGTAGAGATAGCTTTGGCCTACCAACACCTCATTGAGCAATATGATTTAACACAGGAAAGGCTCAGTGAACGCGTAGGCAAAAAACGTACCACTATTGCAAACTATTTACGATTACTCAAGCTACCCGCCTCGATACAAATGGCGATTCAAAACAAACAAATTGATATGGGCCATGCACGCGCATTGATTACGCTAGCCGACCCCACGCTTCAAGTTAAAGTTTTTGATGAAATACTGGAACACGGATATTCTGTTCGCAAAGTAGAAGAACTGGTAAAATCACTGAGTGAAGGAGAAACCATAAAGAGCGGAGGAAAGAAAATTGCGCCTAAGCGTGCTAAGCTACCGGAAGAGTTTAATCTATTAAAAAAACATTTATCTGGCTTCTTCAACACCAAAGTTCAACTCACTTGCTCGGAAAAAGGTAAAGGTAAAATAAGTATCCCATTCAATAACGAAGAAGAATTAGAGCGCATCATGGAACTGTTTGATGCGCTAAAAAAATAAATGACGATAAGAATCACAAAATATTATTTTAGTATCATCTTGTTTCTCTGTTTGTTTCAGATAGCAGGTACTGATGCGTATGCGCAAGAAGCGGCTGCTCGTCGTAAACGCATGAACAACAAAGAAGCTGAGCTTGCAGATTCGCTTACAACAGATAGCCTGATACGCGTACGTGCTGATAGCCTAGTTGATGTTAACAAGAAAAACTTAGAGGGATTAACCACCCAAAACATTCAGCAATTACAAGGTAACAGCATAAAAGATAGCATTGAATTAGCTAAGTCTAAAAAACTATGGATTCCTAATTCAGGTAAAGCAACTTGGTATGCACTCGTTATACCGGGAGGAGGACAGATTTACAATCGTAAGTATTGGAAGCTTCCCATTATCTATGGTGGCTTCGCAGGATGTGCTTATGCTTTAAGCTGGAACAACAAAATGTATAAAGATTATTCGCAAGCTTATATGGATATCATGGATAGCGACCCAACCACGGATAGTTACCTTGATTTACTCCCTGCAAATTCAAGTTATACAGAAAGTCAATTGCAAACTGTTTTAAAAAAGCGTAAAGATACCTATCGTCGATACCGCGACCTTAGTATCTTTGCCTTTATAGGAGTCTACTTGATTTCGGTTATCGATGCTTATGTCGATGCTGAGCTTTCAAATTTTGACATAACGCCCGATCTCAGTATGCGGGTGGAACCTACAATTATCAACGATCGGTACAAGTCTGGAAATTCTGTCGGTGTGCAGTGTAGCCTCCGGTTTTAAATCAAAAAAGAATGAAGAAGAAAATACATTTCACAACGAGTAAAGCATCGGAAAAATCAAGGTACATCTATTGGAGCCTGTTTTTTTGTTTCCTAATTGTATCAAACCATACGCAAGCGCAAAGCGTTGACGTGGTGATTCAAGGAGACGGAACCCAGCGGAAAGAAAGCATTGATCTTCCGGAAAGTATGACCTATCCCGTAGATAGCTTGCTCAACGATTGGAAAGCAAAAAACTACATAAAAAGAAGCAAAGACTGCAGTACGGCTGATGAAAATCCTTTCTTCAGTGATTCCGTATATATCCAGAGATTATCTCGCATACCAACTGTTATGCAAATGCCGTACAATGAAATCGTGCGCAAGTTTATAGATATGTATGCCAGTCGATTGCGCAATCAAGTTGCTTTTATGCTGAGTGCTTCTAATTTTTACATTCCTATTTTCGAAGAAGCATTAGATGCCTATAACCTCCCCCTTGAACTAAAATACTTACCTGTCATTGAATCGGCATTAAACCCTTCTGCGACTTCTCGTGCAGGCGCTTCAGGCTTGTGGCAATTCATGATTGGCACGGCAAAAATATATGATCTGGAAGTAAATAGTTTGATAGACGAACGCAGGGATCCAATAAAAGCAACATGGGCTGCCGCACGCTATCTAAAAGATTTATATGCAATCTATCAAGATTGGAATCTTGTAATTGCAGCATACAATTGTGGCCCCGGAAACATTAACAAAGCCATTCGCCGTTCAGGAGGAAAGAATGATTATTGGAGTATTTACAGCTACTTGCCAAAAGAGACTCGTGGCTATGTTCCAGCCTTTATTGCAGCAAATTATTTAATGAACTATTACTGCGATCATAATATTTGTCCAATGGAAACAGATATCCCTGCTAATACCGATACCGTGCAGATATCCAAAAACCTCCATTTTGAACAAATATCAGATATTTGCGGTATAAGCTTGGAACAAGTAAAAAGTCTCAATCCACAGTATAAAAAGAATATTATCCCTGGGAATATAAAACCCTATACACTGAGATTGCCTTACAATTACATAAATACTTTTATTGATAATCAAGATACAATTTATGCACACCGCGCTGACGAGCTCTTCAATGAGCGAAAGATTGTGGAAATTAAAGACGAACCAGCCGTTTCAGTAAGAGCAAAAGCAAAACCAAAAGGCAACAAAACCTACCACAAGATTAGAAGTGGAGAAACGTTATCTACTATAGCTGAAAAATATCATGTCCGCGTTAGCGATATCAAAAAATGGAATAACCTAAGAGGCACTAATATTGCCGCAGGAAAAAGACTGAAAATATATAAATAGAAAGTGATCGCAGTAGTGCTACCACCCCCCGAACTGTACAACAAGATTTCCGCATAATAAGTTGAGCTTACTGTGCGGAAATCTTGTTCCACAAATATTCCAACAAGAAAAGAGCACCTATTGCTTGCATGATATTGAATTTTGCTTATTTTTGCAAATCAACGAAAGAAAAAGATGGAGAGATGGAGATTGTGAATACCAAAGAGATGTCGGATGAGGAAATGATTGAACAATCATTTCAGGAATTACTGAATGATTATCTTAAAACCAAACATCGCAAACGCGTTGAAATTATAACGAAAGCATTCAATTTTGCCAATCAGGCACATAAAGGTATTAAACGACAATCCGGAGAACCTTACATAATGCACCCCCTATCGGTTGCCAAGATTGTATGTAACGAGATCGGGCTCGGCTCCACTTCCATTTGTGCCGCACTACTACATGATGTTGTTGAAGACACAGACTACACAGTAGAAGATATAGAAAACATATTTGGCTCCAAAATAGCCCACATCGTTGACGGTTTAACTAAAATATCAGGTGGCATCTTTGGTGATAAAGCTTCCGCTCAAGCCGAAAACTTCAAAAAGCTACTGCTTACCATGTCGGATGACATTCGGGTAATTCTTATTAAGATAGCCGACCGCTTACACAACATGAGGACCTTAGGATCTCTTCTACCCAATAAACAGTTCAAGATAGCAGGCGAAACACTCTATATCTATGCTCCTTTAGCCAACCGTTTAGGTTTAAATCAGATTAAAACAGAACTGGAAAACTTAAGTTTTAGATACGAGCACCCCGAAGAATATCAAGAAATAGAAGAAAAGCTAACTGCTACCGCTGCCGAACGCGATGAAGTTTTCAAGGTTTTTACCGCTCCTATCCGCATACAGTTAGATAAGATGGGATTAAAGTACCGTATTGTAGCCCGGGTAAAATCCATTTATTCGATATGGAATAAAATGCAGATTAAGCATGTTCCTTTTGAAGAAGTATACGATTTGCTCGCTGTTCGTGTCATTTTTGATCCTCGCAATGAAGAAGAAGAGTTGAACGATTGCTTTGATATCTACGTATCAATTTCTAAGATATATAAGCCACATCCCGACCGTTTGCGCGATTGGGTGAGCCACCCCAAAGCGAATGGCTATCAAGCCCTACACGTCACTTTGATGGGAAACAATGGTCAATGGATTGAAGTACAGATTCGAAGCGAGCGAATGAACGATGTTGCCGAACAAGGTTTTGCCGCCCATTGGAAATACAAAGAAGGAGGAGGGAGTGAAGATGACGGCGAACTTGAAAAATGGCTTCGCACCATCAAAGAGATTCTGGATGATCCTCAACCGGATGCTATTGATTTTCTTGATACCATTAAGCTCAACTTATTTGCTTCGGAGATTTTCGTTTTCACCCCAAAAGGTGAGATAAAAACAATGCCTCAAAACTCTACAGCACTAGACTTTGCTTTCTCATTACATACTGATTTGGGAAGCCATTGCATCGGGGCAAAAGTAAACCACAAGTTAGTGCCTCTAAGCCATAAACTCGAAAGTGGAGACCAAGTAGAAATACTAACATCCAAGTCACAACGTGTACAACCTTCATGGGAAGTATTTGCCACTACAGCCAAAGCCCGTGCTAAGATAGCAGCTATACTCAAAAAAGAACAAAAGAGTTTTCAGAAAGAGGGCGAAGCAATGCTATTGGATTTTCTATCGAAAGAAGAAATTCGTCCCGAAACAGCTAGTACAGAAAAAATATGCAAACTCCATAACCTGAAAAATCGAGAAGAGCTTCTCACTGCCATAGGCAATAAAAGCATTATACTGGGGGAGTCTGATAAAAACGAGCTAAAAGAGAAGCAAACCGGAAATTGGAAAAAATATCTGATGTTTTCGTTTGGCAGTGGAAGCAAAGACCTCAAAGAGAAAAAAGAAGAAGAGAAAGAACCTCAGGAGAGGATCAACCCGAAAAAAGTGCTTAAGCTAACTGAGGAAACAATCCGAAAAAATTATATGATGGCCGATTGTTGTCAACCTATTCCAGGAGATGATGTCTTAGGGTATATTGATGAAAACGAACGGGTTATTATTCACAAACGCCAATGTCCGGTTGCGGTTAAACTGAAAAGCAGTTATGGCAACCGAATTATTGCAACTTCTTGGGACACACATAAAACACTCTCTTTCCTTGTCTATATTTACGTTAAAGGAATTGATAGTGTGGGACTATTGAATGAAATAACCCAGGTAATTTCCCGACAACTCAACGTGAATATACGCAAACTAACCATCGAAACAAACGACGGGATCTTTGAAGGAAAGATACAACTCTATGTACATGATGTGGAGGATGTGAAACAAATCTGCGACAATCTCCTTAAAGTAAACAATGTCAAATTGGTTACCCGAGTTGAATCGTAAATATTCTTTGGAACACGTTAAGCAAAAAAGGAAAAGTCAACCTCTTCCATCCAGTTCGTTCTTTATAGCCAACAATTCTTCTTTGATACTTTTCAAACGATCTATAATTTCGAAATTATTCACCGTAGCTTCTTTGTTATCTTTCAACTTCTGTCTGGCACCAGGCAGAGTCATCCCTTTCTCTTTTACCAAATGATAGATCAGCTTAATCGTTTCCAGATCTTCCTTTCGATACTGGCGCATGCCACTGGCAGTCTTCTTGGGAGTAATCTGCGGAAACTCTTTCTCCCAAAAACGAAGCAATGATTCATTTACATCGAACATTTCTGCCACCTCGCTAATGGAATAGTACAATTTCAGATTCTTATTCGTATTTAAAGCCATATCTCTTGTTGCTCTTTAAGTCATTATGAAACTAGTCGAATACCTTACCATGGTTTGCTGCAATCTGAATCATTCTCTCATAATCTCCCGCACTCAAATCCATGAAATAATAGTTCACCGGATTTACCCGCTCCCCCTTTACATGTACCTCGTAATGCAGATGCGGACCGGTACTTCTACCTGTGCTTCCTACACCTCCTATCACTTCACCTCGAACTACCTTCTTTCCTATTTTAGTATGAAAGTCACGCAAATGCGCATAAACGGTCCGATATCCAAATCCATGGTTAATTTCGACCGTATTGCCGTATGCCGATTCCCACCCCATCTTTACTACAACTCCATTGCCAGTGGCATATACATCTGTTCCCGGATGTGCGGAAAAATCCATTCCTCCATGAAACTTCGCCGTTCCATAAATAGGATCTATACGCATTCCGTAACCCGAAGCTGTTTGCCTGAGATCCTTATTGGCGACAGGTTGAATGGCCGGAATACACTTTAACATCTCATCGTGATTCTTGCACATCTCCATCACGTCGTCAAACGATTTGGACTGTATATAAAGTTGCTTACTAAGTAAGTCCATCTTTTGAGTCGTATTTACTACCAGATCAGCATTCGCCATATCCATCAACCCTTCATATCGGTTTGTCCCTCCATAGCCCGCTTTGCGAATAGCCGAAGAAATGGGATCGGCCTGAAAAATAACGCGATATAAGTTATCATCACGTTGCTGAACATCTTGTAGCACCCCCAAAGCCTCATCGAGACGACGGGATAGCACATTATACTGAGCCAATAGTCTGCTGTTCTCTACCCGCAACTCTTTCTCCGATGGAGAACCAAAGATGAAAAGCAATAGAATAAATGCTCCTGCACCTAAGCCCATACCAATAAATAGCCTCCTCAGAATACTTAACGCCCGCTGTCGGACGGTAGGATATATCCTATCGTAGGTCTGTGTTTGTGGGTTATAAATGTAGTAAACTTTGCGCATCGGAGAAAATATTTCACGTAATAATAGGGCAAAAATAATAAAACGAGCTATCTTTGCACATCTTTTTTTAGAATATTAACCTCAAACGACTCCTAAGTAGCAAGCTTTAAAGTGATGCCAAACACTTAGAGTCTGAATATTATAACTGAATAGAAGTATGTTGACGGCAAAAGAGATCAGAGATTCATTCAAGAATTTTTTCGAATCAAAAGGACATCAGATTGTACCTTCTGCACCGATGGTGATAAAAGATGACCCAACCCTGATGTTTACGAACGCAGGAATGAACCAATTTAAGGATATCATTCTCGGAAACCACCCGGCAAAATACAAGCGAGTGGCCGACTCACAAAAATGCCTTCGCGTAAGCGGAAAGCACAATGACTTGGAAGAAGTAGGTCATGACACGTATCACCACACCATGTTTGAGATGTTAGGCAACTGGTCATTTGGCGACTACTTTAAGAAAGAAGCCATTGAATGGGCATGGGAATACTTAGTGGAAGTACTAAAGTTGAATCCTAATCTCCTGTATGCCACCGTATTCGAAGGCAACGCAGAAGAAGGTTTGGAACGCGATAACGAAGCTGCTGCTATTTGGGCACAATTCTTACCCGCAGATCGCATCATCAACGGCAACAAGCACGATAACTTTTGGGAAATGGGTGATACCGGTCCTTGCGGCCCTTGCTCAGAAATACATATCGACCTCCGTAGCGATGCCGAACGCGCACAAGTGAACGGTCTTGACTTGGTTAATCAAAGCCACCCTCAGGTTATTGAAATATGGAACCTTGTATTCATGCAATATAACCGTAAGGCAGACGGAAGTCTGGAGGGATTACCAGCCAAGGTTATAGACACCGGCATGGGATTTGAACGTCTCTGTATGGCCATTCAGAAAAAGACGTCCAACTATGACACGGATGTTTTTCAACCCATTATTAAGGAGATTGCTTCAATATCAGGCACAACATACGGCAAAGATGCTCAGAACGACATCGCCATGAGAGTTATTGCCGACCACATACGTACCATTGCGTTTTCCATCACTGACGGACAATTGCCCTCTAATGCCAAAGCCGGATATGTGATTCGTCGCATCCTGCGTCGTGCCGTACGTTACGGATATACCTTCCTCAATCAGAAACAGGCCTTTATGCACAAATTGCTCCCTGTATTGATAGAAAACATGGGAGATGCTTATCCTGAATTGGTTGCACAACAAGGACTGATAGAGAAAGTGATTAAAGAAGAAGAGGAATCTTTTCTACGCACGCTCGAAACAGGTATTCGTTTGCTCGATAAAACAATGAGCGACACTAAAGCTGTCGGCAAGTCGACTATCAGCGGAAAAGATGCCTTTACATTATATGATACATTCGGCTTCCCGCTCGACCTGACTGAACTTATTCTTCGTGAAAACGGAATGACAGCAGACATAGAAGAGTTCAATGCCGAAATGCAGATACAGAAAGCACGCGCACGTAATGCTGCAGCCGTAGAAACAGGCGACTGGATTACGCTGAAAGAAGGAACATCCGAATTTGTAGGATATGACTACACTGAATACGAAACATCAATCCTTCGCTACCGCCAGGTAAAGCAAAAGAACCAAACACTCTACCAATTGGTACTAAGTAGTACTCCGTTTTATGCCGAAAGCGGTGGACAAGTAGGAGATACCGGAGTGATCGTTAGCGAATTCGAGACCATTGAGGTGATCGACACAAAGAAAGAAAATAACCTAGCAGTACACATCACCAAAAAGTTGCCTGAACATTTGGAAGCTCCGATGATGGCTTGTGTAGATACAGACAAACGTGCAGCTTGTGCAGCCAACCATTCAGCCACACACTTGCTTGACGAAGCATTGCGCGAAGTACTAGGCGGACATGTAGAGCAAAAAGGTTCTTTGGTTACACCTGATTCTCTTCGTTTCGACTTCTCTCACTTCCAGAAAGTGACCGACGAAGAAATTCGTCAGATAGAACACTTGGTGAATGCCCGGATTCGTGCCAACATCCCATTGAAAGAATACCGCAACATCCCTATCGCCGATGCCAAAGAACTCGGTGCTATCGCCTTGTTTGGTGAGAAATACGGTGATGAGGTACGTGTTATCCAATTCGGTAAGTCAGTAGAGTTCTGTGGTGGAACTCATGCGGCCGCTACCGGAAACATCGGAATGGTGAAAATCATATCCGAAAGTTCCGTTGCTGCAGGCGTACGACGCATCGAAGCTTACACCGGTGCTAAGGTAGAAGAAATGTTGGATACTATTCAAGATACATTGACTGACTTGAAAGCTTTGTTCAACAATACGCCCGACCTGGCTATTGCCATCAGAAAATATATCGATGAGAATGTCGGACTAAAGAAGCAAGTCGATGAATTTATGAAGGAAAAAGAAACCGTAATCAAGGAAAACTTGCTAAAGAATATGCAAGAGATTAACGGAATCAAAGTGATTAAGACCTGCTTACCCATACCGGGAGAAGCCGTCAAAAACATAGCCTTTCAACTCCGCGGAGAGATAACAGAGAACTTGTTCTTCGTAGCCGGAAACATTGAGAATCAAAAGCCATTGCTCACCGTCATGCTAAGTGACAACCTTGTAGCCGTAGGAATGAACGCCGGCAGATTAGTGAAAGAGGCTGCCAAACTGATTCAAGGCGGCGGCGGCGGTCAGGCTCATTTTGCTACGGCCGGAGGTAAAAACACCGACGGACTAAATGCTGCTGTAGAGAAAGTAATAGAGTTGGCAGGTATCTAAAATATTATGGCCTGAAAACTTGCATTTGGCTTTGTCATGTAGTATATTTGTAACATTCATATTAAAGTATCTTCAATTTATACTGAACGTAAAAGAGAGTGCCCATCAGCACTCTCTTTTTTCATATTTGCACGTCACAGAGCACTCAAGAGAACGGTTTAGTTTGGTCAACTGCCGGTTTCTCTTGGGGCATAAGACGGTTTCTCTTCACCAATATGCCTATTTGTTATCGGAAAACTCTTAATGAAAAAAAATATTTCCTCCTGTTGTTATCAGTATAACACCTTTTTGCATTTCAAGAGCAAAGGAATAGTTAACAATACGTAAAGTTGCTCTTGACAAAAGTAAGCTCATAACCAGTCTCAATGTAAGGAGAGAATACCACCCCTTACTCTATCTGATCCTTTGGATAATTAATCAAGTATAACGTTCCCGTAGCACGAGTAAAAGCAGTGTATAACCAGCGAAAATAATCAGGAGCAAGGTTTTCTTGCGTAATATATCCCTGGTCAAGGAAAACATTCTTCCACTGACCACCTTGAGCTTTGTGGCAGGTCACAGCGTATGCATACTTCACTTGTAAAGCATTGTAATGCGGATCCGCCTTCATCTTCCTCATCCGATCACGTTTTACAGTAATGTCTGCATAATCTTCAAGCACACTATAAAATAGTCGATCATTATCCGCTTTCGGAAGTGCCGGTGCATCAGAACGCAAAGTATCAAGAATCAAGTTAACTTCCAATTCAAAATCATCATAATCAGGAAAAGCAAGTAGCACTTCGGCAAAACGAAAGCCATATAGCTCCCGAGTTCTCCTTACACGTCGCACCAGAGCAATCTCCCCATTGGCGATGAACTCCATTTCCTTATACTTCTCCGTCCAGTAATAGTTATTTTTGGCCACCATCAAGTAATCGCCTCCGGTCAACTCATCCTCACGATAGAGAATAGAGTTACGTATACCGTTATTATATATATTGGCACGTTTATTAGAGCGACAAATTACCATCGTCTCTTCCATACCATCGCGATCATAGCATCGGGTAAGCATCTCTATCAACTCATCACCGGGCACCACACAGATATCAGCAAAGCCGAGCAGCTTTATTTTTGGTAATACTTCACAACCTTTCTCTGCCGCAATCAGTCTACGCAGTTGTGTCGCATTATATAGTACCCCCGAATCTTGCATCTGCCGTACCACTTGAGTCAAATCAGCCTCACGCACTTCCAAGCCGTAACCTTTCAAAACTTCCGACGAAAGAGCAGGTCCATGTTCCTGTCCTACCGGAGGTAGCTGTGCCGTATCACCCATCAATAGTAAACGGCAGCCCATACCCGAATAAACAAATTGTATCAGATCGTCAAGCAAGCGCCCCGTCCCGAAGACAGCTCCCGAAAGTCCCTCATTCGAGATCATTGAAGCCTCATCCACTATGAATAAAGTATGCGTGCTCAGATTATCATTTAGCGAAAAGTTATTCACCTCATTCGAGAACGACTGTTGCCTATATATTTTTTTGTGAATCGTGAAAGCCGAATGCCCGGCATAAGCCGAGAACACCTTTGCCGCCCTACCTGTGGGTGCCAGAAGAATCGATTTTTGCTGTAACACATCCATCGTTTTCACCAAAGCCCCAACGAGCGAAGTTTTTCCCGTTCCGGCATACCCTCTCAATACAAAAACAGCATCATTTTTGGAAGAAAGTAAAAAATCAGCTAACAAGTTGACCGTCCTTTCTTGTTCTAAAGTTGGTTCGTAAGGAAAATTTTCCTTAATTTGTTTTTCCAAATAGTTATTTATCATCACTTTACGAGAAAAAAGCTCTCCAGACTATCGCTTATTAGATTTATTTTTTTATTTTTGTACTACGAATATAAACTAAAAAAAACATATTTATCATGAAAGCTGTAATTAATATCGTGTTAGCCCTTTGTGTGTGTGCATTAGTCTACATCTGCTATGCCAGCATCATGGGACCTATTAAGTTTGAAACAGAACAAAAGCACAGAGAAAAGCTGGTTATTGCACGTTTAATCGACATTCGTAAGGCACAACAAGAGTTTCGTATGCGCCATGAAGGTAAATACACAGCAAGCTTTGACACTTTAATCGATTTCGTAAAAACTCAAAAGATTCCTTTCATTATGAAAGAAGGTGTTCTTTCTGATAAACAATTGGAAGATGGTATGACAGAAAGAAAAGCGATGGTTCTTATCAACAAAGCAAAGAAGACCGGGAATTGGACAGAAGTAAAAGCAGCCGGTCTCGCAGACTTTAAGCGTGATACAATGTGGGTAGCCGTTATGGATACCATCTTTACCAAAGGTTTCAACGCTGATTCTTTAAGATACATTCCTTTCGGAAATGGTGCACAATTTGAGATGGCGGCTAAAAATGACACAACAAAGTCAGGAGCTCCAATCTATTTGCTCGAAGTTAAAGCTCCTTATGATTCCTATTTGAATGGTCTTGATCAGCAAGAAGTATCAAACCTCAAAGACAAACAAGCCAAATTAGGCCGATATGCGGGTTTGATGGTTGGATCTCTCGAAACGCCAAACAACAATGCCGGTAACTGGGAATAATAATAAATAAAGAACATGCCCGAAAGAGCAATAATAGAAAACATCGATTTTAGTAAATCGGATCAATACACACTATCCATCCGTCTGAGTACGGATGGATTTTCTTTTTCTGTGTATAATCCTCTACATGAGGGAAGTACATTCCTCACTAGAGTTCAGATAGACCCTAGTCTCTCTCTTACCGCTAATCTGAAACGAGTCTTTCGTGAATCAGACTTTCTAAGCCACTCTTACAAGCGGATTAACATTGTAATGGCAGGAAAGCGGTTTACGATGATACCTTTTGAATTATTTGAAGATGAACAGATTGAAATGATATTCTATCATAATCATCAAAAGCGGGAAAACGAAATAGTACTCTACAACATATTGAAAAAAAACAATATTGTCGTTATATTTGGTATGGATAAAAGTGCTCACCAATTCTTAGCAGAACAATATCCTCATGCTAAATTCTATTCGCAATCCACGCCTATATCGGAGTATTTCTCCGCTAAAAGCCGATTGGGAAACAGCAAAAAGATGTATGCCTGCATACAAGACAACACAATGGATGTCTATTGCTACGAACGCGGACATCTACTATTGGCTAATTCTTTCGAATGTAAGCAAACAGAAGATCGTGTCTATTATTTATTATATATCTGGAAACAATTGAATTTAAACCAAGAAAGAGATGAACTTCAACTCACCGGAACAATAAATGATAAAGAAAAGCTTACTCAAGAATTACGAAAGTTCGTCTCACAAGTATTTATTATTCCTCAAAGTATATTTACAGACATCCAAACATTAACATCATGCGAGTTATAAGCGGCATTTATAGAAGAAGAAGATTTGATATCCCTCAGAATTTTAAGGCGCGTCCAACAACTGACTTCGCGAAGGAGAATCTGTTTAATGTACTAGCCAACCATATAGATTTTACCGATGGTATATCAGCCCTTGATTTATTCTCGGGCACTGGTGGAATAAGTATGGAACTTATCTCTCGTGGTTGCGATAAAGTGATCAGCATTGAAAAAGAAGGAGCACATCATGCTTTTATCTCCAAGATCATGCAAGATGTAAAAACAGACAAATGCCTTCCTATCCGGGGAGATGCGTTTAAATTCATCAACAGGACCAAAGAAAAATTTGACTTTATATTTGCTGATCCTCCTTACGAATTGAAGGAACTAGAGACGATTCCCTATTTAATATTTAAGAATGAGCTACTAAAAGACGAAGGATTATTCGTCCTTGAACACGGAAAAAAGAACCACTTTGAGACACATCCCCATTTTCTTGAAAGAAGAGTATATGGTAGTGTTAACTTCTCTTTTTTCTCATCAAAGCAACGGGGAGAGGAGACGAATGACTGATTCTATCGCCCTCTTTCGCAATGGACGCTTCAGCCAGCTTTTCAGAAAAATCCGGGAACAAGATCGTTGATCCAACAAAAAGATCTCCTTCATGTGCAGTGCCGTTTCGGTATCGTATATGAAGGCATTAACCTCAAAGTTGTGTTCAAAACTGCGGAAATCCAGATTTGTAGACCCTACAGTAGAAAACATGTCGTCGGACACCATCAATTTTGAATGCAAGAAACCTTTCTTATAAAAATAAACTTTCACACCTGCTCTCAATACATCTGCCAAATAAGAATAAGAAGCTGAATGAGTAATTCTGTTATCTGCACGTTTAGGCAACATCAGACGAACATCCACTCCTGCCAAGGCAGCCGTTTGCATAGCAGCCAATATGGATTCAGTTGGCAAAAAGTAAGGCGTCTGCATATAAAAATACTTCTTTGCACCCGAAATTGCGATTGTTAATCCTTGCATTATTTCTTTCCAAGGACCAATTGGATCACTCGTTACAATCTGAGCCAAAGCCTTTCCACAAGGTTCTATTCGAGGGAAATAGCGGGAAGAGCTAACAATGGTACGATCTACAAAATACCAATCCACAAGGAAAGCTGTTTGCAATCCGTGCACAGCCTTGCCCTCTATCAATATGTGTGTATCTCGCCATACGCCCCACTTAACTCCACGTATATACCTCTCTGCTAGATTCATTCCGCCAACAAATCCTACCCTACCATCTATCACTACTATCTTACGATGATTACGATAATTCACTTTACTCGTAAACAGAGGAAAACGTACCTTCAAGAATGCCCGTACCTCTATGCCTTCATCCTTCATTTCCTCAAAAAAGCGATTTGGCACATGCCAACAGCCCACATCATCGTATATTACCCTTATCTCCACACCACTACGAGCTTTATCAATCAACACATCACGCACCAGGCGACCCACTGCATCATCCTCAATAATGTAGTATTCCATATGTATGTGATGTTTCGCTTTGTTCAACTCGCAAAGCAAAGCTTGTAACTTGGCATAGCCGTCGGTATATGCCAGTACTCTGTTGCCTTCAAAAGGAAGAGCCTGGTTCGTCTCTTTAAATAGTTGAATCAAGCGAGCATATTCATCAGGAAATTCACACTTTTCTTGAGCCAGATACTCAGCCATTGGTTTTTTCATCAAACGATTATAGATCTTTTTTCCGATAATTCGTTCACGGCGCGTGCTCCTACCAAAAAAGAAATAAAACACCAACCCCACCAGCGGCAAGAACGTCAGAATCAAGACCCAGGCAATAGTCTTCACCGGATTACGATTATCAAGTACCACTACAACAATTGTTCCGATGATTGCTCCGAAATACATCAGGTCAAATACGACTTTTGCTGTCTGGCTCAGAAAAGAAGTCCAATCAATCATTTGCAAATATTCAGATTTAAATAGATAGAATAACAAATGTACAAAGAATATCGGACAAGACAAAGCAAAGAAGCAAAATGCAATATCTATAGAGAAAAAATCCCGGACAAAGTATTACTAAGGCCGGGATTTAACAAAGTACATTTTGCGATGCACGTTTGCACTATCTGAATTAACTGGTTTGTTATTTTAGAGTGGACGATCGCCTCCGAAACCTCCTCCGCCGCCTCTGCCTCTAGGAGGTCCATCAGGACCGCCAGGGCGATCCATTCCTCTTTCTCCTTTTCCTCTATTTCCTCCAAAAGCATTTAAACGATAAATAAAGTGAAACATGAAATAACTATTTATAGCATTATACTCTGTATCCTGTCTCATACTTGCAGAGATGGTTCGCGACAAGTTACTCTGCTCTTTCAATATATCATATACTTGGAAACTAATAGTAGCCTGTTTCTTCTTAAGAAAATTTTTGGCCACCTGAGCATTCCAAATAAGTTCGTTACGATCAAGGCCTGAACTATAACCATTCCTCATGCTATAGGAGGCATCCGTAGCGAGAGTCACACTCCAAGGTAGAGTAACGTTAGTACTAGCTCCAAAAGAATAGTCAAATGTTTCCTTATTAGCTTGTGATTGCAGAGAGTTTTTTGAAACATTGTATTGTATTCCACTATTCAAGCCAAATTCAAACCAATCATTACGAAATGTTCCATTCAGTCTCTCCGAAAGGCTGAGGCTACGAGTAGTATTCTTCACAGCATCCGCATTAGTTAAGCTCGTATAGCTTACCATATTATTATACGATCCATCTGAAAAAGTAGAAATAGTAAACTTCTTATTCTTCAATGGAGTGTTGAATACAAATCCTCCATTTGTAGACCAATTTCCGTTTATATTCTCTGGCTTAGTGGTTTTACCTCCCGTTTCTTCATTATAGGTAACCATATCGCTTACACTATTAATCGTGTTTGTAAAACTGAGACGAAGCATCATGCTTCGTTGCGTCTCAGGTAGAAACGTATTATAAAAAAGCATGAAGTTATTACTATATGAAGGTTTCAATGAAGGATTTCCTTGCGTTATATTCAACGGATCCGAAATATCGGTTATAGGCAACAAATCAGTCATACTGGGTTGTGACGTTTTTCCCCGATAATTAACACGTAACTGAGTCTGCTTATTAAAACGATATCGATAATCAAATGTCGGAGAAAAGTTAATCACATTTCTAGTTGTGTCAACATTGATATTTCCCTGTTCATAACTAGTAGTAGAACTCTGAGGTTGTACACTAAAGCCAATGTTATACTGATATTTTTCACGAACAGTCTTTAAAGAAAGATTAAACTCATGAGTGTCATATGTATTCTCGTAAAATTTACTTAATGAGTCAAGAGGGTGACTCAAATAATCCGTTGCATCAGTATAGTCATAAGTATTCTTATCCGTTTTTTGGTATTTATGTTGATAACTATAGCTAAATTGCAAGAAACGCTTCGTAAAAATAGGTTCACTATACGTTGCCTGAATCCTATAATCATATCCATTATTCACATTATCAATATACTGATTCTGTTCAGAAATTGAGTCTTTCTTAAAATAGCGTACCTTCGAGTAAGAGTATTGATCCGAATCATCATCACTGTATCCATAAGACAGCCTCAATGTAATATTCCGCCCCTTATTATTTAGTTTACGATTGATTTGCAAGTTTCCGTCTGTAGAAACACCTTTGCTCAAACTAGACGATTTTCGTAGATTATAATTGACCAAATCATCAATATCATCTGTAAACAGGGATTCACCAAGCGTATACTGCAAAAGATTATCCGTATCAGACATCAACGAATGAGAATTAGAGAGATTATCCGTTGAAGAATAAGAGAAAGAAGGACGAAAGATTATGTTCGTCAAGCTATCCGGCTTCCATTCCATCTGGAAATCAGCATTCACTGCTTCCGATTTATTCAACTGGCTATTCAAAGCTTTAGAGAAGGAAGAGCCGCTTTGCAAGAATGTTTCAGATTGGCTGCTTGTCTTTATGTCTTTATCAGAATGGCTATAATCAACACTACCTCCTAATTGTAGTTTGCTCGTTTCCGTGGCAAAATTTATACCTGTCGTTTTAACAGCATTAATGCCACTATTAGATCCGCCACCTCGGCGAAATCCTCCACCACCCGGAAAACCCTGGTCATTTATATTGTTGGCATTCGCCACCACGCTCAATTGATCTCCATCGGAAAAACGATTCAGCATAGCCTTGCCTAAATAACGTTCCTTATTGCCATATCCAACATCCAAGTTACCAAACCAACCTTGGTTCATTCCTTTCTTAATAGAAAGGTCAATTACCGCCTCTTCTTCGCCGTCATCAATACCGGTGATACGAGCAAGATCCGATTTCTTATCGTAAGACTTAATCTTATCAATCATTTCCACAGGCAAATTCTTCATAGCTACTTTAGGATCTTTCGTAAAGAATTCCTTGCCGTTTACCATGATTTTCTTAATTGTTTTTCCGTTGATGGTAATCGTTCCATCATCCGCCACTTCCGCACCCGGCAATTTTTTCACCAATTCTTCGAGCATAGCTCCTTGCGGAACACGATAAGCAGAAGAATTATACACCAAAGTATCTTCAGATACCGTTACTTGAGGAGCTTCGGCTGTTACAACAGCCTCTTTTAGTTGAATAGCATCTGTATTCAAAGCAACAATACCCACATTTTTTGTCAGATTAGATGCTGAAAGTTGCAAAGGAATATTCTTTGTCCGTAACCCAATGTAAGAGACCACCAAGACATACTTTCCAGGTTTTACTTTTGGCAAGGCAAAGCGCCCCTTAGTCTGCGTTACCCCACCCGTGACATATGCACTATCGGGTAAAGACAATAAGCGAATGGTAGCTTGTTCCACCGGGTCTTTTGTATCTGTTTCGATTACTCTTCCCGATACTGTAATGTTTTTGTTTTGTGCGAAAGCGGACATGGCACCTACCAGTAGTAGTACCATCCCAACGATAATTTTTCTCATTAGCCTGTGTATATTGATTGAATAACAATTGCTTTTTTGACAAACAATAGTTCAAAAGGTTTAATCAATGATGCAATTATCTTTTAAAAAGTTTGTCTACAGTCGCTTTCTTAATGCCATATTCCAAACAAATCACATTCATGACCAGAAAAGTAAGGAAAGAAGAAGTATCCACAGACATCAAATCACCAATCGCAACCCGATAAAGCATTCCTCCAAAAACAACAAGAATAGTCAGAAAGACAGCATATCTCATTGCATTCACACGTATCCGTTCTGTCTCTTGCGATTCATCTTTAGTCAAAGCTAAAAGAATCATCAATGCACCTAACATCATTAATAGCTTAGTACATTCTTTATAGAAAAGTAAGTTGCTATCGGTCACCGCACCTTGCATCACTAGCAGAAACGGGAAAAAGAGGGACAATACAAGGATAACATATCCTAATGGACGACAAAAAACAGGCAACATCGCTTTCATTTTCTTTTCATTTTTTATTAAGACAAAGATAGTTTTTTGTTTATATAAATAAAAAAGTTCTCTGCTTTTATGGACAAGCTTTTTGCTTTTTTAAGTTCTGTGCTTTAAGTTCTGCTTCTTAAATCCTATCTTTGCACACATAAGAAACCATTCATCAATTATGAGTAAACAAGATGTCATCCTATGCGAGAGCCTCGAAACAAGTCTCGCACGTGCCATTGAAAAATGCCCGCACGATAAACTGTTTATCTTGACCGACGAGCACACCACCGCCCTATGCATGCCCCCTCTCAGACTAGTTTCATCTTTAAAAGGTGCCGAAGAAATTATCATCGGTGCTGAAGATACGCATAAAACCCTTGAAACACTAGCCGGAGTGTGGCAAACGTTGAGCGAAAAAGGAGCCAGTCGACACTCCCTTTTAATCAACGTAGGAGGCGGAATGGTAACCGATCTGGGAGGATTTGCCGCTGCAACTTTTAAGCGAGGCATTCCCTATATCAACATTCCAACCACACTTCTAGCTATGGTCGATGCTTCCGTGGGTGGCAAAACCGGTATTAACTTCAACGGACTAAAGAACGAGATTGGTTCATTTGCTCCCGCAAGTTCAGTACTTATTGAGACAGAATTTCTCCGCAGTCTGGATGCTAACAATTTCTTTTCCGGGTATGCAGAAATGTTGAAACATGGCCTTATCAGTACCACCGCTCATTGGGCCGAGCTACTTTCCTTTCCAACCGAGCAGATCGATTATGCCCGTCTCAAGCAACTCGTTGGACAATCCGTTCAGGTGAAAGAAGATATTGTAGAGCAAGATCCCTTTGAACATGGCATACGCAAAGCACTTAACCTCGGACACACTGTTGGTCATGCTTTTGAAAGTCTCGCCCTTGCCGAAGATCGCCATGTACTCCACGGATACGCTGTAGCTTGGGGCATTGTTTGCGAACTCTACCTTTCGCACATCAAGGTAGGTTTCCCTAAAGATAAAATGCGGCAGACCATCCAATTCATTAAAGAGAATTACGGCACTTTCGTTATTGACTGCAACAAATACGACCGCCTCTACGAATACATGCAACACGACAAGAAAAATACAGCAGGCGTCATCAATTTCACCCTATTGAAAGAGATAGGAGATGTAAGTATCAATCAGACAGCAAGTAAGGAGGAAATCTTCGAAATGTTCGACTTCTATCGGGAGTGTATGGGAGTATAGAACAATAGTTAAGCCAAAGAAAATGCATAAAAAAGGATGCGTAATGTTTGGAGTTTCAAAATGAAACTGTAACTTTGCGCTCCGAATTCGGGGTGTAGCTCAGCCCGGTTAGAGTACTCGTCTGGGGGGCGAGTGGTCGGAAGTTCGAATCTTCTCACCCCGACAAGCTGAGCAATAAGGAGTTAAGTGACAAACTTAGCTCCTTATTTTTTTTATGCGTGACATCTGCTATATTCTACAGTGATTGTTATTTCTTTTCGGGTACTAATTTACCAATGAGGTTAGGAAGATCCATAGGCGCATTTGCTTCTTTCATAGCCTCACGAATCTGTTGTTTCTGTTCAGGAGTGAGTATTTGTGCCATTTGTTTAAAGACATCTCCAAGAGATACGAAGATAGAGCCCAAAGCATCTCCAAGTTCTTCGCTATACTGATTATTAAGCGTATCGCTAGGCTGCTCGGCTAGCAAATTTTGGTTCATCTTCTGAATGACCTCTACCAAACGAGTTACAATAACCGGTTTTGCTTTCTCTATGGAATCTTTCAAAGTAGTTAAAAGCTCTATCTGCTTTGCGGTTAATTGATTGGCAGTATCCTTCGCTATAGCAGGTTCAGGAATGTTCCATTGAGCCACCTGATCTTTTATTTTCAATCTCTTACGGGCGGTGAAAGTTCGATTATTAATATCTGTCTTCCCATCAGTAGTTCTTTCCACAGCATCCCAACTGCCCAGCGTGTATTTATATTCATACTTCTTATGATAAAAGCAGGGGATTTTCAAAGTATAATGCTTACTATCAATCCGTTTCATACAATAGTTACTGTCTCGCGGGTTCCACCCATTAAAAGAACCGGCAATAAATACAGCAGAATCTTTTTGAATACCACTGCCGGGTAGTTCTACAGTAAGATGTACAGAACCCACTTGCGCATTTACACTGACGCAAGTAATCAAATATCCAACAAAACAAATAAAAATGTAACAACCTTTTTTCATGATAACATCACTTTAAATTAATCAATAATTAATTAGACCTTTCCTTCAGTACAATTGTTACACAAAAATAACGTTATTAAGTCTAATTAACAATTTATTTTTCTCTTAATATAGAATGAAGACCTCTCCAATAAACGAATGCGCGAACCCTCCTTTAAAGCAATCTAAGCAGAAAGATAAGCATTCTACAAAAGAATAACCTTCTTTTTATTAAATTTGCACTGTTTCCATGGATTGGCGAAGTTAAAATCAAACAACTAACCATCAAAGATAGGGGTATTATAATTAATTATTATGAGGATAAATGTTACGGCTGGTAATTTAAGCACACTACTTGATGCTCAAACAAATATAAATACGCTCTTAACTATCACGGGAGAGATTAATGGGGATGATATTACTACTATACGTAGCATCGCAAATTTATCAACTCTTAATCTTACAGACGCTAGTATAGTAGAAGGTGGACGTTTTTACAACGAACAGAGGGATTATACATCTATTGCCAATAATGAGATTCCTGACTACATGTTATCTGGCTTTGAGACAATAACATCGATATCCATACCCAATACAGCTAAGAGTATTGGCAAAAAAGCTTTTTCCGATTGTACGGGACTGACAGAGATTAACATCCCTGGAAGTGTTATGTCAATAGAGAATGGTGCATTCGAAGGCTGTATAGGATTAACTTCGGTCATTATACCTCGCGGAATAATAGGCAGAAGTGCATTCTCAAATTGTTCGGGATTAAGTGCATTAACGATAGGCGATGGTGTAAGTGCTATTGGTGAAGCTGCGTTTCTTGGTTGTTCAGGAGTGACATCTCTTACCATTCCTGATAATGTGACTGTAATTGGCGACCAAGCGTTCAAGGATTGCACCGGAGTAATTTCAATCCATATTTCTAACAGAGTAACTTCTATTGGTGATCAGGCCTTCAGAAACTGCGCAGCATTAACCTCTGTTACTCTTTCTAATAATGTTACTTCTATTGGTGACCAGACATTCAGAGGTTGCACAGCTTTAGCCGCTATTACTCTCCCCGAAAGCATCGTTTCAATCCGTGAAAATGCTTTTATGGATTGTGAAGGATTAATCTCTGTCGGCCTTCCAAACAACTTAACATCTATAGAGGGATGGGCGTTTTACGATTGTTTCAAACTAACAAACATCACCATCCCCGATGCTGTTACCTTCATTGGTGAAGCAGCATTCTTTGGTTGTACAAGCCTGTCACTTATCACGCTACCTAGTGGCATAATTTCCATTGAAGACAACACCTTTCATGGCTGTAGCGCACTAAACACCGTCATTCTTCCAGACAGTCTCAGCAGCATTGGATATCACGCTTTTAAAGACTGTTCCGCATTGACTGAAATACATTGCAAGGCTTCGGTACCACCAAACGTAACCTCTGGTGCATTCAACGGAGTAGCTAAAAATCGCTGTAAACTATATGTTCCTGCAGGAGTTTATGCAACTTATGCCCATACAGCAGTCTGGAAAGACTTTCAAAGTATCATTGAAGAGCAAATTTCTTAATCAAGGTATTCTTTCTTACACATATCAACACAAAGGATAAATACAGACAACAATAGTGGCCCAAAAATAACTCCTAAGAAACCAAACAACGAAAGGCCTATAATCACTCCAAAGACAGTGATCAAAGGATGTATATCTGCCATCTTCTTCTGCAACATAAAGCGTATGAGATTATCTACATTCGTAATGACAATAATTCCATAAGCAGCCAGTCCGATGGCTTGCGCCCAATCGCCCAACAAAGCCAGATAAATGGATAAAGGAAGCCACACTAGTCCTGTTCCTACCATAGGGATAATCGTGGTGAAACAAGTTATAACCCCGAAAAAGAAAGCATTGGGAGCTCCAAAGATAAAATAACCAATCATTGCCACTCCTCCTTGTATAAAAGCCAACAAAGGGATGCCAAGCGCATTCGACTTCACAATCAAATTAATCTCTCTCAGCACATACCTTTTATTCTTATCACTAAAGGGCAATAAGTCATAAGCGTATTTTTCCATCTTATTACCGCCGAGCAACATAAAGAAAAGAACAAAGACCAAGATAAACAGATTCATCACAAAGCTACCTAAGCCAGCCATAAAACTCTGTCCTATTTGAGTCAGAAAATTAACTACAGATGTTATATTGTCCTTAACAAGTACATCATAACCGGTTTTTTGTTGTACCAAATCAGCGACATGCTGAGCAGAGTTAACAAGTGCGGCTTCGTCAAGATTTATACCTTCCAATCTGGTTAAAACCAGCCATACAAATAGAGATAAAGGTATCAGAAAACAAAGAATAGATTCCAATAAAAGAAGTATTGCCACTAAGCTACGTTTCATTCGTCTCTTTTCTGTGAGATACATCAACTGACCTCGCAGCATAATATAGATGGTAAAAGCTCCTAATATACCGCTCAGATAGGGTGTAAGTTCAAAGAATAAAAGTGCTCCCAGAGCTAGTACAATAACAATCAGAGAATATTTCCAATAGCGTTCTTTTTCAGTCATAGGGTTACTTTTTTATATATTACCAGTCTTTGAGACTATATGCAAATATAGAGTTTTTTCTCATTCTCAAGGTTATATATCTAATTATAATCCTTCACCTGATTATCAGCAAGAAAACAATTATAACTTTCCAATTGTTTTAGAACAGATAATGAATCAAAAACGTAAAGATCCATGAGTTTTTGAAATGCATTAACACCCTTTCGCCAAGACTTTGACTAGGATCGTTTAAATCCATCAAGGCATTCAAATCACAAGATATATCACAATTTGTATTACCATAATTAACGACAAAAACAAAGTCCGTTTTATTCTTCGTTTTATAAAAGGCAATTGACCAAGAATAAACAACCCAGTTAGCAGACCCATTATCATTGCTTGGCTATAATCTTTTCCCAATGGATCAAGAGTAAATAATAGCGCATAAATTAATGATAATATAACTATAATAGATACATGCAATATATCTTTTCTATTTTCACGATCAACATTATCTTTCATATCTTTTTCATAGTTAATTTTAGGTTTCTATTATACGTGGAATTATTACTACATACACCTCCTGAAAAAACAAGCTTTTTCTTGCATGATCTTTCACTTATATTACAACAAATGTAATATAAGTAAAGAATGGTTTGGCAACGATTATTCCTTTCTATGCATTCAAGCATTTTTCATAACAATAGAAAAAACCTTTTCTGAACGATACGATTCCCCTCCTTCTATATCCTCTGCCCTCATAGAGTGCTAGCGCACTCGAGTTGGTAGCGAAAGCATCCAAGCGGATAGTGGCATAGCCTGCTTGCAAGGCATAATCTTCCACGAAAGCAAGCAACTTCTTAGCAATGCCCTTCCCCTGTTGCTCTGGATTAACCAACAGTCGATGCAATATAAGAAATTCCCCTTCTCTCACTTCCCAATCCACGGCATCATATTCAGAGTCGCAATATTCATTAACAGCCAGGTAGGCACACAATCTATCTTCCTCAAAATAACCATACCCAAAGCCTTTCTCCAAATCATTTATAATGGTTTCTTCATCCGGGTATACCTCATCCCACTGATAAATGCCCTGACTATTCATCCGTAAAGTTACCGCACGAACCATCTGCATAATTTGTTCAACATAATCAATCTGTATCGGCTGTAATTTCTTTATCATAATAATGAACTTCCATAGAACATTAAATATTTCTCAATGTTCGATTCAATATATTCAACACTATGATGACCCGGGAATATATAGTTCTGAGAACTGACACCCTTCTCTTTCAATATTTGATGCAAAGCAGAACAACCTTCATAAAATCGACCTTCGTCCTTATCTCCGGCATCAAGATAAACATCAATATCAGAAGAAATAGTATTATTTGCTGCAATACATATCGGGTCATACTTTTTCCACACACTTATATCTCTAAAATAGCCTTTATCTTCCTCTTCAAGTGTCAGCTCTAAAGCAGGCATGTGCCCTCCTACTTTAGAAAACAGGTGCTGATGCCGGAATACATTGTGAAGGGCTATATAGCCTCCGGCAGATGCCCCACCTATATATCTGCCTTCCCGATCTTCTATGGTATTGAACGTTTTATCGATTAAAGGTATTACTTCTTGTATAAGATAATCTTCATACATTCCCAGATTTATAATCAGGGAATTGCGATCGAGCACCTCTTGACAAATTAAAGATGAATTTATTCCTCGACTATTATCAATTCTGGGAGAAACAATTATCATTGGCTTGATTTTGCCATTCTTTATCATCCTGTCTGCCTTACTGCTTAGACCTGTTTCCAGCATTATATTTTCATCACCACTTCTTCCGTGTAGGAAATATAGTACAGGAAGAGGATCTAAACGATCGTAACCTTCAGGAAGATACACCAGCATTGACATCTCTTTACCTAGTGCTTCACTGTAGAAAGTAACTCTCTCAATTTTTGATTTATTCATCTTTATATAAGTTCTTTATGCTCCTTTGCATTAACAGCACCACTTGGCGATAAATATCCACAAATTCACTGGCGACGCATAATACACATTTATATCAAAGCATCTATGATAGTATAAACAACTTTTGCCTCAGGCTCTGTAGTAGTTATTGTTATCGTATAGATCTTCCAGAGCTGATTAGATTTTGCTGAATTAACTTCTACGAGGGCTGTTGAGTTACTACAAGTTACTGAGACTGATGAAAGTTCTTCAGTTGAGATCCAATAATACTCCACTGTAGCACTCTCCCAGAAAACTGATGCATTGGTTAATTTCAGATCATCCGCACTAATTAAAAAACTGCCGGGGTTAGGAGCATAGTCTTTCCCATTTAGAGTAATCTTTTCAATCCCAATTTGAGTATTATCTAACTTAACGGGATTTTCCTCACTTTTCTCACAAGAAACAAATAAAATAGCCGAAATAATAAATAATAAAGTCTTCATAATAGTCAAGTTATAGTCTGTAAATAATCGTACAAAAGTAGAAAAAATAAAATAAAACACAAAATACAAATCGCTCATTTTTCTTAAAAATATAGACTCGTATTCTCCAAAAGATAATGTTCTAACCAAAAACTAAATAAATTGGATTTTCAAAAGTTCAACTTTTTTTCATGGATCCAACTTAACAAAAAACAAGCATAAATTCGATGGAGATGAAGCACTATTTCCCAAGCCCACACAATAATCTAACTAATTATTCCTACTTTTGCATTCAGAATCATTGTCTATCAAACCTGAAATTATGCGCTACAAACTATCTACTCCTTCACAACCAAAGGCTTCCATACAGCTTCCCGCATCCAAAAGCATTAGCAATCGGGCTCTTATTATTCATGCATTGGCTAAAGGAACAATCGTGCCGGGCAACTTGTCGGACTGTGACGATACGCAGGTAATGATTAAGGCGTTGACGGAAGGTAATGAGGTAATAGATATTATGGCAGCAGGTACTGCTATGCGATTCTTAACGGCTTACCTAAGCGTAACGCCGGGCACGCATACCATTACGGGGACAGCTCGCATGCAGCAACGTCCTATTCTCATATTGGTGAATGCGCTTCGGGAATTGGGAGCGCAAATTGAGTATGTGGATAACGAGGGGTATCCTCCTCTTCGCATCACGGGTTGCCGGCTATCGGCCAATGAGATTACACTAAAAGGAAATGTTAGTTCACAATATATTTCGGCTTTGTTGATGATTGGGCCTGCTTTGGAGCAAGGGCTTACAGTTCATCTCACAGGCGATATCATTTCACGCCCGTACATTAATCTTACCCTGCAATTAATGAAAGATTTTGGTGCCGCGGCCGATTGGTGTTCAGACTGTAGCATCCGCGTGCAGCCTCAGCCTTATAAGGATATGCCGTTTACAGTGGAAAGCGATTGGAGCGCTGCTTCTTACTGGTATCAGATTGCCGCACTTTCATCTACTGCCAAGATTGAGTTAAAAGGACTCTTCCGCAACAGTTATCAGGGTGACAGCCGAGGGACAGAGGTGTTTGCTAAACTAGGTGTAGCAACTGAATTTACAGATAGGGGCGTAACACTTCATAAAACGAGCTTGAAGGCTGAAAGGTTAGATGAGGATTTTATCGACATACCCGATTTGGCACAAACCTTTGTAGTTACTTGTGCACTGATGAACATTCCGTTTCGTTTCACGGGTCTGCAGAGTTTAAAGATTAAGGAGACCGACCGCATTGCGGCACTTATTGCCGAAATGGAAAAACTGGGTTACGTATTGCGGGATGAAGACAACTCCGTTTTACTATGGGATGGCGAGCGTTGCCAACCGCAAGAAGTGCCGGTGATCAAGACTTACGAAGATCACCGTATGGCGATGGCATTTGCTCCGGCCGTCATTTGCTTTCCACAAATACGTATTGACGAACCGAGCGTAGTTACAAAGTCATATCCCGGATATTGGGACGATTTACGTTCTGCCGGATTCTATATAGAACAAGATTAACTGCCTCTCTTACTTTGAAGCCAAAGTTTTCATACCTTTAAACCATTCGTTTCAATACGTAGAAACTTTTATTTTAAGGGAAGGAAACCATTCGTTTCCACGTATTGAAACTAAATAGGGCTTTGTGTGTCCGTAGACATATGAAGCCTTTGTTGTAGGTTTTCCTATAACACCATGTCGCTACTTCTTGCGGGCTATTTGCAGATTCGATTGACGTGCATAGCCAATGCGGAAGTTCAATGGCTTAGGGTCAGCTTGTTCGTAAGCAGTACGTAGTTCGGGTTGCACATACTTGGCAAACATGGAGATGGGCTTCAAGAATGTGCCATAAAGAGTAACGTCCCATTCTTCGGGGTTATAGAAAGGCAATGGAATTCCCGAATCATCTTGCAGCACAGCCGATGAATGATCTAAAACCGCCTGACGAATGGCAGAGAAATAGGTGACGTGCATCAGGTAGGAAGCCGACTTGATGAAAGTTGCCGTAGTGGTTGCATCAAACTTATCAAGATAAGCCAATAAAGGTTTTTTGTGAGGAAAACCACCATTGCTCAAGTCTGTAGAAAGATAATAAAGCGTCTGTAGTTTCCTTGTTCCGCTACGAAAATACTTAAATTCCACCATACCTGTGCCACGAACGATGGGGCTACCATCTTCATTTGTATCTGCAATATTACCTTCATCGGTAATCTTCACGTTGCGGATGCTGACAATCTCTCTACCCGAGCGAACCATTAATACGGAGATAATAGGAACGACACCATCTATTGTATCGTTGAAGAGTTCTTGTTTCATATCATCCGTACGGAAAAAGCTTAAGTTTAGAATATCTGATACCGCATTTTGATACAACCGATAGGTCGCTGTTGAAGGCTTATCAACATTGATAGGACGGCCCGGACGTTCCAAGCCAATTAGAAAATAAGTATCCATCTCAGGGAAAAAAGTATTGGGGAAAAGATAATCGGGACCACCAAACGGGTAGAACAACGTATGGCAACGAGCATTAATATCGGCTAATTCGTTTTGCCTGAACGCCATCAACTTGGGAGCTGTTTGCTGAAAGGCATTCCAAATCTGATCCATATTGCGGGCATGCGTCTTCCATGCTTCAGTTTCCATTAAATCATAGAGTTTGCTGCTGTCGTTTTTCACCGGAAGTCCGGCTACAAATCGGGCCGCATTGTTCAATGCCTCATCGGGCACCGGCTTCACTTCGTTTGTTTCACTCGTATCGCTAACCACAGCAATGGGTTCCGCTACAGGCACAGCCTGTTTCTTTTTAGGCTCGCAGGATGCCAGACACATAGGCAACGCAACAGCCAACACTAAGTAGTTTAGTTTGATTTTCATATAGAACGCTTATTTTTTATTTTTAGAATGAAGTACTAGTCTATTCAATAGATAAAGGCCCATACCGGTGAGCAGAGTTGCTAAACTCATCAGACTCATCCACATCGCTGATTGCTGATCATGGATAAAGGTATTTGTATAATCCTCGCACACCAGGTAAACTATGGACCAAAGAATGAGAACGATAAATACGCATGGCACAATGGGGTAACCCCACGTGCGGTATGGACGCTCTGCTTGTGGAAAACGATGACGATGAACAAAGACGCCAATTACCGTAAGCAGGGCGAAAAATGAAAGCGTGATTCCCGTATATTTTGTAACTAACTCGAAAGAATCGGTAATAATGAGCAACGCACTGATAACAAACTGCGCCCAGATAGCCACATAAGGCGTTCCTTTGGCTGATTTCTTTGATAAAGCACGCAGGATGTAAGTATCTTCGCCCATCACTTGTGAAACCCGCGGCCCCAGAAAAACCATGGAACTGATACTCGAAACCAGCAACAGAGCAATGAGCAATCCCATTACTCTTCCTCCGTTCAACCCAAAGATGTATTGTGCGGCAATGAGTCCTACTTCTACCTGCCCGGTCATTGCCGCAACAGGAGTTGAATAAAGAAAAACAGCATTGAGCAATAGATAAAGTAGCGTAACAATGAGGGTACTGATGAGCAATGAACGGGGAATGGTACGTTGAGGGTCACGAATCTCATTGGCCATGTAAGCCGAAGCATTCCAACCCGAATAGGCGTAGTAAACCCAGACGAGAGAAACAGCAAAACCTGTTGAAAACACGTCGGAGAAAGAAAACTCGGCAAGCGACGAAGTAATGCTTTGGGGAGCCGTGGGAAGAGAGAGACCGCAAACGATAAAGCCAAGTATGACAAGGACTTTAAAGAAGGTAAAAATGCGTTGTACGGTTCCGCCCATTTTTACATCATAGGCATGGATCAGCGTCACCAGAAAGAGAACACAAAGTGCCACAGCCATGGGATGAAGCACCGGAAACATTTTATAAAGGTAGGTACTCAGAGCCATGCAAGCCAATGCAACAGGAGCGGCAAAGCCAACAATAAATGATGCCCAGCCGGACATGAATCCAAGCATCGGGTGATAGATCTCACGCAGATAGTGATACTCTCCACCCGAACGAGGCATGGCGGCACCAAGTTCGCCGTAGACAAGCGCGCCACAAAGCGCTATTATTCCGCCCAATAGCCAAAGTAACATGATAGAAACAAAGTTTGTAGTTCCCATCAATTGAAAGCCTAGTGAGGTAAAGACACCTGTTCCAATCATATTGGCTACTACAAAAGCAGAAGCAGTTACCAGTCCGAACTTATATGTGTTGCATTTGTTCTTAATCATGTTTTCGCTTTATCAAAGGCACAAAAATACAATTAAATAAGTAACTTTGCAGAAATTCCTAAATTAATTATGTGGATACTTGTTATTGGCTTATTATTGCTTGCTGTCATAGCCTTGGCGCTAGGATACATACGCAACAAAAGCTTACAGAAAAAGATAGATAAGGGAGAATTAAATGAGTTTCCCGAAGCAAAAGAGCTAGACGTAGAATGTTGTGGTCAACATGAAACGTGCGAGCGTGACAGTCTGTTGGCAGCCGTTAGCAAGAAAATAGAATACTACGATGATGAAGAGCTGGATGAGTATATTGGCAAAGAGTCCGACAAATATACTTCTGAACAAGCAGACCAGTTTCGTGATGTATTCTATACGATGAAGGATGTCGATGTAGCCGGATGGGTGCGTAGTTTGCAACTAAGAGGAATCAACTTACCGGATGAACTTAAAGAAGAAATCTTCCTGATTATCGGGGAACGGAGAAACTAATACAACATGATGGATTTACTGCAATATACATTCTTTCAGCATGCATTGCTCGGCAGTTTTCTGGCTAGTATTGCTTGTGGTATTATTGGCACTTACATCGTCACGCGACGGCTGGTGTTCATCAGCGGCGGCATCACCCATGCTTCTTTCGGAGGCATCGGCATCGGACTGTTTGCCGGTATCTCTCCCATCCTGTCGGCAGCAGTCTTTTCGGTATTGTCGGCCTTTGGCGTAGAGTGGCTCAGCAAGCGTAAAGACATGAGAGAGGATTCAGCCATTGCCGTGCTCTGGACATTGGGTATGGCACTGGGCATCATGTTCAGCTTCCTCTCACCCGGTTTTGCGCCCGATCTCTCGGCCTATCTATTTGGTAATATACTTACCATAACGCAAACGGATATTCTTTTGTTGGCCGTACTTGCATTGGTGCTCATTCTTTTCTTCACGCTATTTATCCACCCCATTATTCACGTAGCTTTCGACCGTGAGTTTGCCCGTTCGCAAGGTCTTCCGGTCGTTTTCTTCGAGTACATACTGATGATGTTTATTGCCCTCACCATCGTGTCATGCCTGCGCATGGTAGGTATCGTACTTGCCATTTCGTTACTCACCATCCCGCAAATGACAGCTAATCTGTTTACCTATAAGTTTAAACGAATTATCTGGTTCTCCATCGGTATCGGTTATCTGGGCTGTTTGGGCGGATTGTTCATCTCTTACTTTCTGAATGTGCCTTCGGGAGCTTCCATCATTTTCTTCTCCATCATCATCTATGCGATGTGCAAAGGAGGAAAAAGTCTTTTCTTCTCAATAACTAAAAGATTAGCAGATAAAAACAGTAAATAAAAAATAGAATGGAAATCAAAATTGAATCTTTAGACCAAATTCACGAAGCAGCTAAGATGTTTATTGCTGCCATAGATGAGAATACTGTCTTTGCCCTCTACGGCAAGATGGGTGTCGGAAAGACTACTTTCGTAAAAGCGATCTGCGAAGAACTGGGCGTAACCGACGTGATTAACTCTCCCACCTTTGCCATTGTGAACGAATATCGTTCGGAAGAGACGGCCGAACTGATTTATCATTTCGACTTCTATCGCATCAATAAACTGGAAGAGGTTTATGATATGGGATACGAAGATTATTTTTATAGCGGCGCGCTTTGCTTCATCGAATGGCCGGAACTGGTAGAAGAATTATTACCGGGAAATACCATCAAAGTATCCATTGAGGAGCAAGAAGACGGGAGCAGAACGGTTACAATGAACCAATTATGAATCCGCAGTACTTTGTTCAGGGAATTTTTGCTGTTGCAGGTATCGTTGCGATACTTGCAGCCGCACTCAATTGGGATTGGTTCTTCAATGCGCAGAATGCCCAACTGATTGTACGCAATGTGGGTCGCAAGCGTGCCAGATTGTTTTACGGCGTACTGGGTATCATTCTCGTGGGCATGTCTCTTTTCTTTTTCTACAATAGCTGAAGATTCTTCATCTCAAGGTATTTATTGATCACATCAATCGAGAGTTTATCCGGTGTAGTAAGCAATGCATAAATACCATTCTGCTTTAGAGTGGAGATGATAAGACGTTTTTCGAAAACAAACTTTTCGGCAATAACCCGATGATAATACTCTTCAGTACTTTGAGGTTGATCGGCAATAAGCGTTTTCAATTCCATATCTTCAAAGATAACCACCAACAAACAATGCTGACGAGCGAGTTGGCGAAGATACGGAAGTTGCCTGTTCATACTGTTTAGACTATCGAAGTTGGTATATAGCACCAAAAAGCTACGTTTGCTGATGTGCTTACCCAAATGCACACAAAGTGAAGAAAAATCGGTCTCTCCAAAAGAAGTATCTTGCTTATAAAGGTTCTCGAGTAATCGTTGCAGTTGCCCGCTTTGTCGGGAAGCAGGCACAAAAGTATCAAATTCCTGATTGAAGGTGATCAATCCCGCTTTATCTTCTTTTCGCATGGCAACGTACGAAAGTACCAAGGAGGCATTGATGGAATAATCGAGTAACGTCATCCCGGCAAAAGCTTGCTGCATGATACGTCCTTTATCAATCACGCTGTATATTTGTTGCGAACGTTCATCCTGATACACATTCACCATCAGTTCATGACGTCTGGCACTGGCTTTCCAGTTAATCATGCGATAATCATCGCCCTTCACATACTCTTTTATCTGTTCAAACTCCGTATGTTGCCCCACTCGCCTTAGGCGCTTTATGCCCAGTTCCGTTAAGCTATTGCTCATAGCCATCAGTTCATACCGGCGAAGCATCAGAAAAGAAGGATAGACCTTTACCGTCTGCGGCTCTCCGCAAGTGAAGCGTCGTTCGATGAGTCCCAGACGCGTAGAAGCAAACACTCTGATGCGCCCGAAAACATATTCTCCTCTCCTGACAGGGCGTAGTTGATAAGTAACCGTTTCGCTGCCACCTTTAGGCAAGAACAGGGGGAAAGAAAGATCACGCAACTGAAAAATAAAAGGAACTTCGTCAATTAGGGTAAGACTTACAGCAAAGGCATAGCTGTTCTGAACAGTGATTCGTACGTCGTTCTCATCGCCATTGGAGAAACGCTCTGCACAATGCCTCGCAGCACTAATGCCTCTGACCCGGTAGAGCAATACTCCATCTATCAACAGACAAAAGATAAATATTGCAAGCAGTAACTGTCCGGCCAGAAACAGAGAACCGAGCAGGTATCCGCCACCAAGTAGCAAGATGAGTAGCAGGGCAAAAAGATAAAAACGTTTTGTAAGAAACATTACTTGGGTACTTCTACTTTATCAATTAATCGTTGAGTGACTTTAACGGCAGAGTATCCTTCCATTTCGGCTTCAGCAGTAAGTATCAGTCGGTGTTGCAGCACGTAAGGGGCAACAAATTTGATGTCCTCGGGTGTAACAAAGTCGCGCTCTTGCAGAAGTGCATACGCTTTAGCTGCCTGAAGTAACGCTACCGATGCACGCGGGGAAGCACCCAGATAAACAGCCTTACTGGTGCGGGTCTGTTGCACGATTAGTGCAATATACTGTAGCAGACTATGTTCTACAAATACTTCTTCCGCTTGCTGCCTCATTGCGAGCAATTCGCTGCAAGTCAGAATAGGACGAATTTCATTCAGTTTGACGAGCGATACATTGGAGTGATGGCGTTCCAGAATATGAATTTCTTCCTCCAAAGACGGGTAGTCCATGGTAATCTTCATCAAGAAACGGTCGAGCTGTGCCTCAGGCAACTTATATGTACCTTCCTGTTCCACCGGATTCTGCGTGGCAAGAATGATATACGGATCGCCCATTGGATAAGTGGAGCCATCAATACTGATTTGACGCTCTTCCATTACTTCGAACAGTGCCGATTGTGTTTTAGCCGGTGCACGATTAATTTCATCCACCAATATCAGGTTAGCAAAAACCGGTCCGCGATGAAAATCAAACTCATTGGTTTTCATGTTAAACACTGTTGTACCCAGCACATCACTCGGCATCAAGTCGGGCGTAAACTGAATGCGGCTGAAGTTGGCTTCAATCAAACGAGCTGTCAATTTGGCCAACAAGGTCTTGGCTACTCCCGGCACTCCTTCAATCAGCGCATGCCCATTTGCCAAAATAGTGGTCAACACCAAATCGACTGTTCGCTCCTGCCCCACAATGACTGAAGCAATGCTTGCTTTCAATTCCTTTATCTTCTCATTGAAGAGAATCAGGTCCGTTCGTGCTTCATTTTCTTCCATACGATATGATTTCTTTTAATTTATATACTTTTTAAATGACTGATTATCTTATTCATCTCATCAATAAGCTCTCTCATTTGTCCTTCGGAGACATTGCACCCCTCTTGCAGCACAGGGCGAACCCGAACAAAAAATTGGTGTATTCCCTCTTCCTCCATTCCGGTTTTTGCTGCAATCTTAGCAGCAAGCCAAGCATCATCCTCACCATTCTCCACATTGATTTGAATGTCCTTACGCAAGGTTTCGGCAAAGAAGAGAAATTTTTTACGCACAAGATCAGCATAATCCTTCTTCTGAAAATACAGTGTTCCAATCAGTTGAACAAACTCCAGCCTTTTATTAGCCGGTGGCCTTACCACAGGGATTGCTCTTTGCCTGCGCCGAGCCGTAAATGCCATAAAGAGAAGCAAAACAATGACTGTGAGATACAATGCCCAGCGAAGTGGAGGACGAGATAAGAAATAGCGAAAAGGAGACTGTTCTCCTTGCGCAGTGACAGAATAGGCTTCGGTTCGCACAAGAGGAAGATCTTTAGCCGTAGACAAAACACGAAACAAAAAGGCGGCGTTGTGCCCATCAAGCATACCGTAGTTGGTAAACAGCAAAGGAGTACTAACTAATATAATTTCACCTTCACCTGTCTTTCTGGAAAGCACCACCGCACCCGATCTTGTCGTTGAACCATCAATAGAATCTCTACGAACAATGCGCTTTTTGCTTCCGGTGGAGTCTTTGGAAATTTCAAGCTTATGTGAAGCGATTTCCTCTCGTCTGGTCAAACGATTGTTTGCCAACATCTGAAAAGTAGAATCAGATTTAACAAAAAAACCGGCACATAGTTGCGAATAAAAACTATAGACTTGTGAAGTATAAGTAGAGTCGCCCACCCATTGAAGTGTATCACGAGTTAGAAGCATGGAAGACGCTTGTCGTTTCAAAGAAGAAGGATTAAAATAACTGTACGACACCCCAAAGCCCAAGGTATCACATAACAAGGAACTAAAAGAAGAAGCAACCAATATCAGTTTGTTGCCCCGCTCGACTAATCGCATCACCGCAGCAACATCTACCTGCCTCAAATCGATATCCTGAGCTACAACCAAAATAGCTCTACGGGATGTAGTATCATTAGTAGAAATCTGATAAAATGTTTCTTTGGAAAGTGAATAACCCTTCGGCATAGACAATGAAAGTACATCGTCAAAAACAGCACAACCAAATGGTTGCTTGTCGTATCGGCTGAAAGTGGGCGTCCAGATAAATTGCTTAGGTAAGTGATATTCCGTCCAAACCATTACTCCGAGAAACAACAAGATGAAAAGAATGAAGAGGTGACTACTTTTCATCCCACCCTCCTTTCATCATTTCTTGTTGCAAGGCTTTCATTTCACGAAATTCAGATTCGAGGACCTCAAAGTTACCGTAACGTGCCCTAAGGAAACGATTGGTCAGTCTTCTGAAAGAGAAGCGCTGTTCTTCTACCTTAATCTCATAGATATATTCGGTAGGAGTTTTGTAAAGTTGCCAATCTATCCGACCTTCGTCTGTCAGCCACTTTAGTGTTTGTAAATAGAGCAAACGGGAAGCTTCCTTAAAATCATCTCGTGAAAGAGCGTCTGCAATCTCTTTCTCAAAGTCCACTCCATATATAGTATCATTTTCAACACTGTATGGCACAGCATATTTGCGTGAACGCATAAATAGTTCAGGGCGTTTACGGTATACGAACCAAACAATCAGGACGACAATAAGCAGTAAGAGTACGATCAACACAACTCCGGTATATTTAGAAGCAAAAGTGTGGCCGAATATTTTGCTCAGCCAGTCGCCAAACCAGGACGAGCCCCATTGAATAAGATCCATTTCAGGCTTTACCAACTCACGGTTATAGTCGAAATCGGGGTCGGACTGCCATACAGCAATTCGCCCCGTGTCACAAATCAAGGTATCGGTTATCTGCTTCATCCAATACTACTGATCAAAGCTGCTCAAATTTATCAATATCACTCTCTACGGAAACATTTCCTACTACCTCATTGGCATGCGCATACTGATAAGCCAAGCCAACAAGAGTAAAAGTCATAGCCAAATACATACCAAATGACTGCAATACAGCTAATAAATAAACAAGCAGATTATACAAAGGAGAAACTCCCACGGCACTGCCCGGATCACTTAAAGTGAACATATATTTTACAATAGTTGCCACATACCAAGGCGTCATAGTAATGCCTTGCAATATTCCGGCGATGATACCCATAATAAACATGATAGCAAAGATACCACCCCAAGTTGCGAATCCTAAACGGAATGCTTTAGCAAATGCAGACCATACCCCTACTTTCTCGAACAAATAAATAGGAGGTAAAAGCATTATTGGAATCATGCAAGCTATCAGAGCAGGTATTAAGAGAACTAATGACAAAGGCACGAGGCTACCCAAAATAGCAATGAGGGCGAAAACACCTATTGTTATTGGTATAAGCGCAAGCACGAGTATAAAATAACGCTTCACGTTGTGCATCAAAGGAGCTCTTAATTCCTTCATCGTGATCCCCACCAAACGTTCTTCTCTGGTATTGTAAATTTGAATCAACGCATACAGCAAAGAACTAATCAAAACGCTACCGATCATGGCACAGAGTATCAGTGCTCCATAACTGACAAAAAACATGATTCCAAATGATTCGAGTCCGGGAGCAACACCGGGATTCTGTTGCAGACTTGCCACATTAAGAGTTCCGGACATTAATCCATTAATGCTTAGAGCTTGTAACAAACACAAAGGAAGCAACAAATAAGTAATGTACTTAAGTATTGGTTTCCAGTTTTCTTTAATAAAGTCAAAGGAAGCATTCATCTTTTCTCCGAAATTCCGCTTCGCATAAAAAACAATCTTAGTTTTTTGAGTATCCATGAGATCTTTTATTTGGTAAATAAATATAGTAAAATACAATAAAAGCGATAGAAAGCAAAATCACGCTGAGCCTTAACAGATCAGGCAACCAGGTGTGTCGGGTTAGAAATCCTTCTATAAATCCGGCCATAATAAAAATGGGGACTGTACCTATCACTATCTTAAGTCCTTTTTTCGCTCCATGCTTAAATGAAGTCAGGCGACTATATGTACCGGGAAAAAGCCAACCATTGCCCAATGCGATTCCCGCAGCTCCGGCAACAATAATGGCCCATATTTCAAGTGTTCCATGCAGCCAAACGGCCAGCATTGATTCTGCAACCAATCCCTTCTGAACAAAGAATGTTTGAAATGCTCCTAACATTACTCCATTTGTAAAAAGCATATATCCGGTGCCAAAGCTAGTCAATACTCCCATGATAAAGACTCTGAAAGAAACGGCGATATTATTGAGAGTAATACCCAGAAACATCGATAATTCCCCACTTTGATCATAAACGGCCATCGGTTCTCCACGGGCAATGTTATCTAAAGTCATATCAACATAATCGTTGCCCAGAATGAGCCGAACGAAATTATCATCATTTAGTGCCGATAGCATTCCGACAAAAGCACTCACTATAAAAATAAGAAATGAGATGAGTAGTTCTTTTCTGGCAGAATACATGACCCGGGGAACTTCAGTGGCCCAAAACGTATAAATTCTTGTCCACTTCTCGCGCTTATTGCGATAAAGCTTATTATGCAGCGCAGAAGCCAGATTATTAAGGTAAATTGTGATGCGGGAGTTCGGATAATGAGTTTGTGCAAAAGCCAGATCAGTGGTGATTTCAGTATATACATCTGCAAGCAAGTCAGGACTAAGCACATTAGATTGCTCAATAGTAGTCTCGGCCTCTTTCCATCTAGTTATATTCAGACGTATAAATGTTACTTCTTTCATGATGTCCCTAAAATCAGGAAAACTTTTCTTTAATACTGAAAGCAAAAGTAAGGGAATTATAATATATTTGCAATCGAATACGTAAAATATTTAGCAATTAATGTCAGAATCGAATATTTTAACCGGGCAGTTTGTCCAGATAGACCAAACACCCGCAAGTGCAGGCGAACGGATATTGGCTCGCTCCATTGATATTATCCTGCTTATCGTTTATATTTTAGCCACTGTCACCTTTCTGGAGTCAGTAAACAGAAGCATTTCGAGCACAGCAAATACATTACTACTTCTCGTCTTATACTTGCCGGCCTTCTGCTACTCACTGTTATGTGAAATTTTTAATCAAGGGCAAAGTGTGGGGAAACGTATTTTAGGTATACGTGTGGTGAAGATAGATGGTTCAACTCCTACTATAAGCTCATACTTGCTCCGTTGGCTTTTGTTTCTTGTGGATGTTCCTCTAACCAGTGGGTTGGGCTTATTGGTGATATTGCTTACCAAGAATAAACAAAGGATAGGTGATCTGGCTGCAGGTACCATGGTTATCAAGGAACAAAACTATAAAAAGATACAAGTAAGCTTAGACGAATTCAATTATTTAAGGGAAGATTACCATCCAACTTATGTACAAGCGGCGGACTTATCATTAGAGCAAATTAATGTCGTAGCAAAAGCACTCGATAGCAAAAATAGCAATAGAGAATCACACATTGCCTTGTTAGCTTCCAAACTGCGAAACATGCTAGGCATAAGCACTCCAATTAAAAACGATGAACATTTCTTGCAAACAATTGTGAGAGATTATCAATATTATGCAATGGAAGATCATACATTTATATAAAAAAGAAAGCCGAGGCTGATATCGTTATTAACACCAGCCTCGGCTTTTTTTTATATCTATGGTGAGACAGGACTATTCTACTTCTCCCAAAGAGTCGCCATATTCCATCTCTCCCTGAACAACAAAAAGAATTTCTTCGGGATCATATTCACCCATTTCATCTTTTTTAGCCTCTTTTACAATGTAATCGGCCACTAGTTCCAAGTCAATGTCTACATAACCTTCTGCATCAGGTTCAGCATCAAGAATGCCACTCTCAGTATAATACTCGTCGATAAGGTCTAAGAAATAGAGCAACTCATCATCGGAAAACTTACTTTTAAGTTCCTGCGGTAGATAGTTTTTAATGTACGCAATGGTTTTATCATCATCAGCGTAATCAGACCAAATATCCTCTTCCTGTCCCATACTATAAATTAGATTAATGCTTTTACTTTGCTCTCAAAAACACTTTTGGCCACAGCACCTACTTGTTTGTCAACAACCTCACCATTCTTAAAGAACAGCACGGTAGGTATATTGCGAATGCCATAAGTTGCAGGCAGTTCTGTATTTTCGTCTACATCACATTTGCCGATGATCACTTGTCCGTCATACTCTTTAGCCAATTCTTCAATGATGGGGCCTACCATCTTACAAGGGCCACACCAAGGTGCCCAAAAATCAATTACAACAGGTTTTCCTTCTGCTAGTACACCTTCAACATTGGTGTCGGTAATTTCTAAAGCCATACTCTTATCTTATTATTATATTAATTAAATATATCTAGTTATATTAATACCATAACGTTGGTAAAGTTACGAAAGTTCTCAAAACAGACGAATAAAGATAGAAAAAACTCTTCCCTTTTTCGTTCAACTTTCAGTAACAAAGAAAAACGTCGTTCTTTACTTCATATCATTGACATATCCGGAACTTGTTTTTAATTTATGTAAAAGCCTAGTTCGGGCCGCTCATCAAGATAAGAGACTAACTCCTTACCAATCGAAAGCTTGATAGGACGAGAAACAAATTCTACAGCCATATTACTTTCCGTATCGGTTACTTTAAAATAAAGTTCCGTATTCCCCGACTTTTCCTTGATTAACGTACTTAAGTCTGTTATCAAAGCCTTGTTTAGCTCAATCAATGGAAGAGTAATCGTTATTTTCTTAACGAGTTCTTCTTTCACATCCGAAAGAAATTCTATTGACGTAATTTTAATCTCTAGCTCGTCCTGCTTCCATTGTTTGGCCTGGCATCGCGCATGAATATATAGAAAAGTACCTTCCGTCATGAAATACCCCTGATATGTAGCCCAATCATTGCCAAAGAATGGAAGTTCCGCCGATCCTGAATAGTCTTCAAGACGAACAATGCCATACGGATTTCCGTTTTTTGTAACGCCACGACGCACGCTGGTTACAATTCCTCCCATTGTAATCTGTCTCCCTGCCAATTCAACTTTATTCTCCAGATCGGACATACGAGTGTTACAAACATGTTGAAGAATAATCGCATATTCATCTAAGGGATGAGCTGAAAGGTATATGCCAACAAGTTCCCGTTCTTTGTTCAAACGCTCCAAATCCGTCCAAGGTTGAGCCATAGGTATCTCAGGAGTGGCAATATCAATCACGTTTTCACCTCCGAAGAGTGAATTTGTTGCTGCCGCCTTATCTGCCTGATAACGGTTGCCATAGCGCACCAAGACTTCGAGGAATGGTTCAGCCTTCGCATTCACAGCAAAATACTGTTCACGTTTCAGTTCAGGAAAACTATCGAATCCACCCGCCAATGCAAGAGATTCAAGATTCTTCTTGTTACAAGCATTCAAGTTAACACGTTGCACAAAATCAAAAATTCCTTTGAAAGGGCCATTTGCTCTACGTTCATCAACAATACACTGTACGGCGTTCTCACCCACTCCCTTCACAGCACCCAGACCGAAACGGATGTTTCCCTCGTCATTCACAGTAAACTTATGATTACTCTCATTCACATCCGGCCCCAGCACCTCAATGCTCATCGTTTTACATTCGTCCATCAACTTAGTGATATCGGTAATGTTGGAGATATTGCGACTCATCACGGCTGCCATATACTCTGCAGGATAGTTCGCTTTCAGAAAGGCTGTTTGATAAGCCACCCAAGAATAGCATGTAGCATGAGATTTATTAAAGGCATAAGAAGCAAACTTCTCCCAGTCAGTCCATATCTTTTCAAGCACTTTAGGATCATGTCCGTTCTTTCGTCCTCCTTCAATAAACTGTGGTTTCATGTGATCAAGCTTGTCACGCAACTTCTTACCCATTGCCTTACGAAGTGCATCGGATTCACCACGAGTGAAATCGGCTAACAGGCGGGACAAAAGCATCACCTGTTCTTGATAGACTGTTATGCCATACGTATCTTTAAGATACTTTTCCATAACGGGAATATCATATTCAATAGGTTTACGCCCATGCTTACGATCAATAAAATCAGGGATATAATCCATTGGCCCCGGACGATAAAGAGCATTCATCGCTATAAGGTCTTCGAAAGTAGTTGGCTGCAACTCACGCAGATACTTCTGCATTCCGGCCGATTCAAACTGAAACGTACCTATCGTTCGACCATCACTATAAAGTTTGTAAGTCGCCGGATCAGTGGTTGAGATTTGATCAATATCTACTTCTAAACCACGATGAATCCGAACATTTTCTATAGCCTCTTTAATAATAGATAAGGTCTTCAGACCCAAAAAGTCCATTTTAATAAGACCTGTATCTTCAATAACGGAACCTTCGTACTGAGTAACAAGCATTTTCTCGCCCGTTTCTTTATCATCGGCAGTACTAACCGGTACCCAGTCTGTTATATCATCACGACAAATAATTGTTCCACAAGCATGTACGCCCGTACCACGTACATTTCCTTCAAGCATCTTGGCGTACTTTATCGTATCACGCACCAATGGGTCGGAAGATACTTCTGCAGCCTGCAACTCAGGAACATAAGCTATGGCATTTGTCAGATTCATTTTTTTATCCGGTATCCTATCAGGAACCAACTTCGTCAGTCGGTCCGACTCAGACAAAGGAAGTTTTTGTACACGCGCCACATCCTTAATGGCCAATTTAGTCGCCATTGTACCATACGTAATGATGTGAGCCACCTTTTCCTTACCATACTTCTCCGTCACCCAACGAAGTACCTCTCCACGTCCATCATCATCAAAGTCAATATCGATATCAGGCAAAGAAATACGGTCAGGGTTCAGGAAACGTTCAAACAGCAGATCGTATCGGATAGGATCTATCTGAGTAATACCTAAACAATAAGCAACAGCTGAACCTGCGGCCGAACCACGTCCCGGTCCAACAGAAACACCCATCTCTCGAGCAGCGGTGATGAAGTCTTGCACAATCAGGAAGTAACCGGGGAAACCCATCGTCTTCATTATATGCAACTCAAAAACCATTCGTTCCTTAACTTCCGGTTCAAGAGGATCGCCATAACGCTTCTTTGCCCTCTCAAAAGCAAGTTTTTTCAAATAATCGGCTTCAAGTTTAATACGATATAGCTTGTCATAGCCACCCAGTTGCTCTATTTTATCTTCAGCAGCTGACTGACTTAGCACCACTTTACCATTCTCGTCCTGAGTAAATTCATCAAAAAGATCCTTCTCCGTATAAGTACGGCGATATTCTTCTTCAGTACCAAAGTCTTCGGGTATAGCAAAAGTAGGCATAATAGGAGCATGATCAATAGAATAAAATTCCACCTTATCAAGAATCTCCATTGTATTTGTCAATGCCTCAGGAACGTCAGCAAATAACACACTCATTTCTTCGCGCGTTTTCATCCATTCCTGCTTAGTGTAATGCATACGGTTAGGATCGTCCAGATCCTTTCCGGTGCTGAGACAGATCAAGCGATCATGTGCTTCAGCATGTTCTTCATTCACAAAGTGCACATCATTTGTGCAAATAAGCTTCACATTATATTTTTTTGAGAGCTTCAGCAGATGTTCATTCACATTCTGCTGCAAAGGATAAGCCTCGTGATTCGCATTAGGAACAAGTGCCTTATGCCGTTGAAGCTCTAAATAAAAATCATCTCCAAATAAGTTTTTATACCACTGTATAGCTTCTTCGGCATCATCGAACAAGCCTTGAGTTATTTTTTTCGGAATCTCTCCACCTAGGCAGGCTGTTGATATAATGAGGCCTTCATGATATTTAGCCAACTCATTGCGATCGGTACGAGGGCGCATGTAAAAGCCCTCTGTCCAAGCTTTAGAGACTAATTTGATGAGATTGTGATATCCTTTTTCATTTTTAGCCAGTACCACCAAGTGATAACCACTTTGGTCGGGTTTACCCTCTTTCTTATCAAGCGTACGGCGAGCAACATACATCTCGCAACCAATAATCGGTTTAAAGATGCGTTCTTGAGCCGCAGCCATCTTTGCCTTGCAGTCAACAAGCTGTACTTCTTTATCTTCAGCCGCTAAGTCACCGTTTTCAATCGCAGCTATTTTCTTCTTTAAATCCTTAATCTCGCTTTTAGGTCCGCCATTTTTCTTATTAACATAGTTGTAGAACTCTTTTATGGCAAACATACTACCATGGTCGGTAACGGCTATTCCTTTCATGCCGTCCTTTATTGCTTTATCGACTAAAGCGCTCACACTTGCCTGACCATCAAGAAGAGAATACTGCGTATGGACATGTAAGTGAACAAAATCTATCATAGTTAATTGAACTCCTTATTATTAATATCAGTGTATAAAAGTACAACGTATGTGCCTATCAACAAAGTTATTTGCCAAAAAGTTATCAACAAAACGTATTTCTGTCTCCAAATACTTGCTTGCTTTTCAAAATAAACATACTTTTGCAAACAATTCTATTAAATAGCACACATGGGCCGACTGAAAAAACTGAAAAAGATAAGAATTCACCACGAAGGAACACATATTCTTATAGGTGTTCTTATCTTATTATTATGTATAAATGCCGCACTCTACTACGGGTTTGAATGCAAACTACCTTTCTATCTGATTGCCACAACAAGTATAGTCATCTATTTGTTAATGGTGAATTTCTTTCGTTGCCCGATTCGTTTATTTGGCAAAGACACTGAAAAAGTGGTTGTGGCTCCGGCCGATGGAAAGATTGTAGCCATTGAAGAAGTTTATGAAAGCGATTACTTCCATGAGCAACGCATGATGGTATCTATCTTTATGAGCATCGTAAACGTTCACGCTAATTGGTATCCGGTAGATGGCACTATAAAAGAAGTCTCTCATAAGAACGGAAAGTTTATGAAAGCATGGCTACCGAAAGCAAGCACAGACAATGAACGTTCTTTAGTCGTAATTGAGACTCCTGAAGGGGTGGAGATAATGGCCAGACAAATTGCCGGTGCTATGGCCAGACGAATTGTAACGTATGCTGAAGTAGGAGAAGAATGTTACATCGACGAACATATGGGATTCATCAAATTTGGCTCTCGTGTAGATCTCTATCTACCACTCGGAACAGATATCTGTGTTACTCTGGGACAAACAACTACCGGTAATGAAACGGTTATTGCCAATTTAAAATAATCGATGAAGATGGCAAATGCTATAACCCGACATATCCCCAACACCGTAACTTGTCTCAATTTGTTTTCCGGTTGCATTGCTTGCGTGATGGCTTTTGAGGCTAAATACGAATTATCACTCATCTTCATACTACTCAGCGCTGTCTTTGATTTCTTTGACGGCATGTTGGCGCGTCTGCTAAAAGCACACTCTTCTATTGGTAAAGAGCTCGATTCCTTAGCCGATGATATTAGTTTCGGAATTGCGCCGGCACTCATTGTTTTTTCTTTATTTAAAGAGATGGCATACCCTGCTTTTATGTCAGGGGTAGAAGAATATATCCCCTATCTGGCTTTTCTTATTGCTGTATTTTCAGCGCTACGGTTAGCCAAATTCAATGTTGACGAACGACAAACCAGTTCCTTTATAGGTTTACCGACACCCGCCAATGCGTTGTTTTGGGGATCACTTATCGTGGGATCGCATGATTATCTTGTCTCGACTGATTTTAGTCCCCTATACCTTATTATATTAGTATTACTTCTTTCATGGCTACTCGTTGCCGAAATCCCGATGTTCTCACTCAAGTTTAAGAATCTATCGTGGAAAGATAATAAAGTCAGTTTTATCTTTTTACTCGTGTGCATTCCTCTACTTGTTTTTCTGGGTATTAGTGGCTTTTCTGCAATTATAGCATGGTATATTCTCTTGTCTTTGTTAACAAGAAAAAAGAAATAAACAATCCTTTTGGCACGTTTGTTGTAACGTTGTATTTAGATTCAAAACCATTCAGCTCATGTATATATTAGGATTCTTATTTATTATCGTCATCTTCATTTTCGTTCTAGGCTTATCTATTGTAGGGAGTATATTAAGAGTTCTCTTTGGATTTGGCAAACGATCATCTTCCACGCGGCAAACAACAAACCGAGAAGAAACGGAGGAACAACAGAAGGAACAATCAAAACACAAAAAGCTTTTCGGAGAAGACGAAGGGGAATATGTAGACTTTGAGGAAGTAACAGATACGAAGAAATAAAAATCAGAATAAGATTCTGGTAAGATATAGAATAGGAAGATCGGGGTACCTATACTATCTATTCATCTTTTAGAGAGGAAAAAGGACTTCATTTTGGCTGCACATTCATCAGCCAACAAGCCTTTTAGTACTTCCGTCTTTGGATGCAATGCTTGCGGAGCATACTTTTGGTATCCGCGTTTTTCATCTTCCGCCCCAAAGACCAATTTACCCATCTGTGCCCAAGCGATTGCCCCCGCACACATCACACAAGGTTCCACCGTAACGTAAAGTGCGCAATCATTGAGATACTTCCCTCCCAAAACATTAGCTGCAGCTGTAATTGCCTGCATCTCTGCATGAGCGGTAACATCAGTTAATGTTTCTGTCAGGTTGTGCGCACGAGCAATGATCCGCCCCTGGCTTACGATAATAGCCCCTACAGGAACTTCACCTCGTTCACCAGCCTTCTCTGCTTCAATCAACGCCTGCTTCATATAATAAGTATCATCCATCAGCATCATTAGCGTCTCATATCATGTTCACCAAAAAGAGTCGGATAATCCTCCTCCATATTTTTATATATAAACATGAGAATTGTTTCGCGAAGCCAGCGCGACTTGTTGGTTATCTTATATTTGTCCAAATAACGATCAACAATTTGTTGTTCGTCTTCACTCATCAAGCAAGTCATACGTTGCTGACGCTTAGGCTCTTCGGCAGTTGCTCTGGCGCACTTTTTATCTCTCTTTCTCATATTCGTCGCAAATTTACTTTTACTTCTTTAAATTCAAAGAATAAAAAGAGTAAATTTGCAAAAAAATGCAATGGCAGAACATAATATACTTGGAAAAGCCGGAGAAAATGCCGCCGTGACCTACTTGGAACAACACGACTACATTATCAGGCACCGAAATTGGCGAAGAGGACATCTGGAGCTCGACATTGTGGCTGCAAAAGACAACAAACTTATTGTAATCGAAGTAAAGACCAGAAGAAACACCAACTTTGCTGCTCCCGAGGATGCTGTGAACCCTCAGAAAATAAAACGTACAGTATTGGCAGCCGATACGTATATCAAGCTCTTTCAGATTGACGCACCCGTGCGCTTTGATATTATAACAGTAGTAGGAGACGAAAATAATTTTAAAATAGAACACCTCAAAGAGGCCTTTTATCCTCCGATGTGGTAAAATAATGCGAGCAATGGACATAGAATCTATCAGAGAATATTGCCTTTCTATAAAAGGAGCAAGCGAATGCTTCCCATTCGGAGAAGACACTATCGTATTTAAGGTTATGGGCAAAATGTTTGCTTACATGGGTTTGGAACGAAAAGAAGAAGGCTTTATGCTGAATCTCAAATGCGACCCAGAGAAAGCTATTGAATTGAGGGAAAAACACGAATACGTTATTCCCGGATACCATTCCAATAAGAAATATTGGAACTCTATCTTCATTGAAGAAGATGTATCCGATAATGAACTGAAAAATTGGATCAATCACTCGGTGGAGGAGGTAATCAAAAAATTACCGAAGAAAATGCAGCTGGAATATAATGCCCTTCCCTGAGATGCCACAAGTAAATATTATCCGCATAACAGAAACAGATTCGACCAACCGCTATCTGAGTGCACTATGCACCAAACAAAAGGTAGCTGAGTTAACGACTGTTTTGGCCGACTACCAAACGGCAGGAAGAGGTCAGCGAGGAAACTCATGGGAAGCGGAACGAGGCCAGAATCTACTATTCAGTTTCGTGCTATATCCTTCTTTTCTGGAAGCCAAGAAACAATTTTTATTATCACAAATAGCCTCTCTTGCCATTAAAGAAGAGTTGGATAATTATAGTGAAGGTTTCTCGATCAAATGGCCCAACGATATTTATTGGCTCGAAAAGAAGATATGCGGAATATTGATAGAGAATGATCTTACCGGAAGTTACATTAGCCAAAGCATCAACGGAATAGGAGTAAATATCAACCAAGATAGTTTTCATAGTTCCGCACCCAATCCGGTTTCCCTCAAACAGATTACCGGGAAATCGCAAGACGCAGAATCAATACTAAGAAGCATCTTGAATAGAGTCTCCGATTATTACGCCATGCTTCGCAAAGGAGAGACGACAAAGATTGCAGAACGCTATCATGCTTCATTGTTCAGACGGAATGGAATGCATCCATATATTGATAAGACGGGACAATTTACAGCAGAAATCATTGGAATCGCCCCCGAAGGATATCTGATCTTATTGGATGAAAGCGTCACGGAAAGAAAATATGCCTTCAAAGAGGTTAGTTACTTGTTGAACAACCACTAATACAACATCAACGATTGACCGCTTTCTCTATCAATTGAATCTTATTAAGGGTCTTTTGTGCTTCTACCGAAGGAAAATGTTGAAGCACATTTTGCAAGTATTCTTTTGCTTTAGAATAGCCGGTAGCCACCACCCGATTAAGTGAATCTCGATAGCGGGCGTATTGCATGCGCGTAGGAGCTGAAATTTTCTTAAAATCAGTTTCTATCTTCTGCTTTTCCTGTTCGGCAGCAAGATAATAGAAATTACCCACAAAAATATTAGCTGAGAGATTATTGCGGTCAATTTCTAAGACTCGTTCATACAAAGACAGCGCATCTTTCTCTTTGCCACGAAGCATTTCCATATTGGCACAAGCAAGAAGATTGGCAATATTGTTCGGTTGCATCTGAGTAAGCTCTTTGTAAAACAAATACGCTTTATCATAATTACGCGCGGTTTGATAAGATAAAGCTAATTCACGAGCTAGCAAAGGACAGACGTCACTATTCTTATCCACCTCCGTCCAATAATACATTTCCGACTTGGCAACGTCAGCAACAACTGCTTTATGAAAAAAAACAGTTGCCTGATCCCAGTTTTGATTTGCCATTGCAAATGTAACCTGAGACAAAGCATCACTTCCCGATTGAGCTAAAAGAGTAAGGGGGAAGAGAAAAAAAGCCCAAAAGATCGTTAAGGTTCTCATTATCCCAAAATGTTTAGTTGTCTTCCTACAAAGATAATAATAAAAATTTGTAAGTTTGCACGAACTAACAATATTTAAATGTATGGCTAAATATAAGCGCATTTTATTGAAGTTAAGCGGAGAAAGCTTAATGGGTGAAAAACAATATGGCATTGACGAAAAGCGTCTTGCAGAGTACGCAACACAAATCAAAGAAATACACGCATTGGGTGTGGAAATAGGTATCGTTATCGGCGGAGGAAACATCTTTCGGGGACTAAGCGGAGCTAATAAAGGATTCGATCGTGTAAAAGGTGATCAAATGGGTATGCTGGCCACTGTTATCAACAGCTTAGCATTAAGCTCGGCACTCGGATCAATTGGTGCGAAATCCCGCGTGCTTACAGCTGTTCGCATGGAACCTATCGGAGAATTCTATAGCAAATGGAAAGCCATTGAATGTATGGAAAAGAATGAAATAGTTATCCTTTCAGCCGGAACAGGAAACCCTTTCTTCACCACAGACACCGGTTCTTCTTTGAGAGGTATCGAGATAGAAGCCGACGTAATGCTAAAAGGCACACGCGTAGACGGCATCTATACTGCCGACCCCGAAAAAGATAAAACTGCGACAAAATATGCCGAGATCACATACGATGAAATATATAACCGCGGACTGAAAGTAATGGACCTTACAGCCACAACAATGTGTAAAGAAAATAACTTACCTATTATTGTCTTTGATATGGATACTCCTGGCAACTTGAAAAAAGTTATTGAGGGAGAAGCAATAGGAACCTTAGTACATAATTAAGAGCCAAGTATTGGAAATAAGCAAAAAACAGCGTACATTTGTTTAACATTAACACACAAGCAATCCAAAAACAATATTATAATATGATAGACGTAAATAATTGTATCAACGAATCACAAGAGAAAATGGATATGGCCGTGATGTATCTGGAAGAATCTCTTTCGCACATCCGCGCCGGAAAGGCAAGCACCAAGCTAATAGATGGCATCAGGGTGGACTCTTACGGAAGCATGGTTCCTATTAGTAATGTAGCTGCGGTATCTACTCCAGACGCACGCTCTATCGCTATTAAACCATGGGATAAAACAATGTTTCGTGCTATAGAAAAAGCGATTATTGACTCAGACTTAGGCATTATGCCCGAAAACAATGGTGAGATTATCCGTCTCGGTATCCCGCAACCTACTGAAGAAAGACGTAAACAATTGTCTAAACAATGCAAAGCAGAAGTTGAAACAGCTAAAATAAGCATCCGCAATGCTCGTAGAGATAGTATTGAAGCGCTAAAAAAAGGATTGAAAGACGGACTGCCTGAAGACTCCGAAAAAGATGCAGAAGCCAAACTACAAAAGATCCATGATAAGTATATTAAGAAAGTAGAGGATCTGCTGATTGAGAAGGACAAAGAGATAATGACAGTATAATCGTGCGTGGACTAGTCATAAAGAATACAGGGAGCTGGTATCAGGTGAAAACTGATGACGGACGGTATATTGAATGTAAGATCAAAGGAAACTTTCGACTAAAAGGTATCAGAAGCACCAACCCTATTGCCATAGGCGACCATGTACAGATCATACTAAACCAAGAAGGTACAGCTCTAATTAGCGAAATAGAGGAGCGGAGGAATTATATTATCCGCCGTGCCTCTAACTTATCAAAACAGTCGCACATACTCGCCGCAAACCTCGATCAGTGCATGATCGTGGTTACGGTGAACTATCCGGAAACATCAACCATCTTCATCGACCGCTTTCTCGCCTCGGCAGAAGCCTACCGTGTACCCGCCAAAATTGTATTCAACAAAATAGATGCGTACGATAAAGATGAACTTCACTACCTCGACAGCCTCATCAATCTATACACGCAGATAGGATATCCTTGTTTAAAAATCTCGGCACTAAACGGAGAAGGGATTGAAGCTATTAAAGATGATTTGAAAGCAAAAGTAACCTTGTTTGCCGGACACTCCGGAGTTGGAAAGTCTACACTGATCAACTCTATCATTCCCGATCTTGCTATCAAAACCGGAAAAATATCGACCTATCATAACAAAGGAATGCATACCACCACCTTCTCCGAAATGTTTCCTGTTGACGGAGATGGCTATATCATTGACACTCCGGGGATAAAAGGTTTTGGCACTTTCGATATGGAAGATGAGGAAATAGGGCATTACTTCCCGGAAATATTCAATACATCGGCTAACTGTCGGTACGGAAACTGCACACATCGCCATGAACCGGATTGCGCTGTACGAAAAGCTGTAGAAGAGCATTTCATCAGCGAATCTAGATACACCTCTTACCTAAGTATGCTCGAAGACAAAGAAGAAAGTAAATATAGAGCTGCTTATTAAGCAGAACAAACCCACATAATACGAACGATATGAAAAAATTAGTATTTACAATGACCCTGTTTGCCTTCTGCACCATGCACACATTCGCCCAAGAAGTGAATTACAAGGACAAGCATCAGTATAAGGATTGGGTAAGGTTAGCACCTAAGTTAGATGATGCATTTTTTAGTACCCAAGAGGCTGTCCGCATTGCCGAGAATGTATTGCTATATCAGCAAATCACAGGTGGATGGCCCAAAAACATCTACATGCCGGCCGAACTAAATAAGGCTGAACAAAAAGCTGTTATTGCTGCTAAGAAGGATATTAATGAAAGTACCATCGACAATAGTGCTACAACTACCGAGATTCAGTATCTGGCACGTACCTATCAGGCTACTAAAGACAATCGTTACAAAGATGCGGTTATACGCGGACTTGAATATCTCTTCAAAGCACAATATGCCAATGGAGGCTGGCCTCAATTCTATCCTCGCCCCAAAGGATATTACATTGAGATTACTTACAATGACAATGCTATGTATAATGTGCTGCAACTGCTACGTAAAGTCTATGAAAAGCAAGCGCCCTATACCTTCTTACCCGACACTATTGTAGAGAAGGCACATACTGCATTCGATAAAGGAATAGACTGTATACTCAAAACGCAAGTAAAACAGAATGGGAAACTAACTGTTTGGTGTGCGCAACACGACCATGTGACTTTACTACCAATCAAAGCAAGAGCTTATGAACTTCCTTCGCTTAGCGGACAGGAATCGGATAATCTCATTTTGCTACTAATGTCAATCCCCAACCCTTCGGAAGAGATAAAAAATGCCATTGAGGGAGCTGTAACCTGGTTCAAAGAATCAGCTATAAAAGGTCTGACTGAAGAAAACTTCACCGATTCCAAGGGCCGTAAAGACTTCCGCATGGTGCCTTGCACTGATTGCCCGCCAATGTGGGCACGCTTCTATGACCTGGAAAGCAATCGCCCCTTCTTTTGCGACCGTGATGGAATGAAGGTTTATTCGATATCAGAAATCGGATACGAACGCCGCAACGGTTATAGCTGGTACAATGATGATGGCGCAAAAGTGATAAGGGAATACGAAAAGTGGAAAAAGAAACTTTGATTATCGTTCAATAAAAAAAGGATGGCTCGTATGGGCCATCCTTTTTTATTTCATTTTGCTAAATGCTTACTTGCAACCACTTACACAAACAGGTTTTATCTGCTTGAAGAAATCGTTCCCTTTGTCATCTACTAAGATGAATGCAGGAAAGTTCTCTACTTCGATCTTCCAGATAGCTTCCATACCCAATTCAGGATATTCCACACACTCGATGCTCTTGATGTTGTTCTGTGCCAAAATAGCAGCCGGACCACCAATACTGCCGAGATAGAAACCACCATGTTTCTGACAAGCATCTGTTACTTGCTGACTGCGATTGCCTTTGGCCAACATAATCATGCTACCTCCATGACTCTGGAAAAGGTCTACATACGAGTCCATACGTCCCGCTGTTGTGGGTCCCATAGAACCGCAAGCCATTCCGGCAGGAGTTTTAGCCGGACCTGCATAGTAGATAGGATGATCCTTAACGTACTGTGGCAAGTCTTCTCCCTTATCCAAACGTTCTTTCAGTTTGGCATGAGCAATATCGCGTCCTACGATAATAGTACCGTTGAGTGACAAGCGCGTGGATACCGGATACTTAGCCAATTCTTTCAGAATGTCGGCCATCGGTTGATTCAAATTAATTTGTACAGCCTCACCTTCGCCTGCCTGACGAAGTTCTTCAGGAATGTATTGACCGGGATTATCTTCCAGTTTCTCAATCCAGATACCATCTTTATTTATCTTACACTTGATGTTACGGTCGGCCGAACACGAAACGCCCATACCTACAGGGCATGAAGCGCCATGACGAGGCAGACGAACGATGCGAACATCGTGCGCAAAGTATTTACCACCAAACTGTGCCCCCAAACCCATCTTTTGAGCTTCGAACAGCACTTCCTTTTCCAATTCTATATCGCGGAACGCCTGTCCGCCATCATTACCTTCTGTAGGAAGAGTATCGTAATATTTAGCAGAAGCAAGTTTCACTGTCTTTAAGTTCATTTCGGCAGAAGTACCGCCAATCACGAAAGCAATGTGATAAGGCGGACAAGCAGCCGTGCCCAATGTTTTCATCTTCTCTACCAAGTAAGGCACCAACTTTTCAGGAGTTAGCAACGCCTTCGTTTCTTGATACAGATATGTTTTATTGGCCGAACCACCCCCTTTAGAGATACACAAGAACTTATATTCCGATCCTTGAACAGCATAAAGATCAATCTGTGCAGGCAGGTTACATCCGGTATTCTTCTCGTTGTACATATCCAAAGGTACATTTTGAGAATAACGCAGGTTCTCTTCCGTGTACGTTTTGTACACTCCTTTAGAGAGTGCCTCTTCATCACAGCCGTCGGTCCATACTCGCTGGCCTTTTTTGCCTACGATGATAGCCGTACCGGTATCCTGACAGAAAGGAAGTTTACCTTTTGCCGAAACCTCTGCATTGCGAAGAAAGGTAAGAGCCACATACCTATCGTTCTCGCTAGATTCAGGATCAGCCAAAATTTTAGCCACTTGTTTTTGATGTTCGGGACGGAGCATAAAAGCCACATCACGAAAAGCTACATTGGCCATTTGAGTAAGACCTTCAGCTTCTACTTTCAGAATTTCTTTTCCCTCAAACTCGCTTACTGACACATAATCTTTCGTAAGCAGATAGTACTCGGTAGCATCCTTTCCCGTGGGGAATGGCGCTTGATACTTAAACGGAGGTGTTGCCATATCTTTAAATTATTACGTAATGTTAGTTAGTGAGACAAAGGTAATTCTTTCAGTGCAGAAAATACAAGCTTGCTATGCTTTTTTGAGTTAAGAAGAGATAATTCCGTACAAAAATACATTATTGAGTAACTACTCAGGTCCCTTAAAATTGAAAATAGTATCCGAATTGGCCTTGGTGTTGATATCCGGTTGATAATCTATTGGTCATTTTTTCTTCTTTGTTTGCATTGGTCTTTACCTTTGCACTGT
>Ga0316613_10000181_pt1 | contig 72546 bp, 70 predicted proteins | sample OWC_soil_day10_C_2_FD_207647 | JGI IMG/M metagenome (GOLD analysis project Ga0316613, IMG submission 207647) | Wetland soil microbial communities from Old Woman Creek delta, Ohio, United States - OWC_soil_day10_CT_b | ecosystem: Environmental > Terrestrial > Soil > Wetlands | place: USA: Ohio...
CTACGTTAACCTATGAAGATAATAATTTTGCTATTCTCTCTATGCTTGAAACTATCTTTCTCTCCAAATACGCTTAGTTTTAAATTATCGCTATCCTACTACGTGACATTTTCTCAAGTTATTGACATACTCCTCTAGCTATCTTTTCTAGCAGCAAGAAGCAATTTATTCACCGCATTCTCCCATTGTTGTAACGCCGCAGCAATGATGCTGCGCGGACAAGCCGCATTGAGACGCATAAATCCTGCGTAAGCATCGCTAAACCAATAACCGTCGTCCAAGGCCAATTTTGCTTCATTTACCATAAAATCATGAAGTTTTTCCTTATTCATTCCTAAACCTCGGCAGTCAAACCAAACCAAATAAGTACCTTCCGGGTAGTTAGGCTGAATCTGGGGCATATGTTTTTGACAAAAATCTTGGATAAAAGCAAAATTACCTTCGATGTATTTAAGTACTCCCGCCAACCACTCAGCTCCATAACGATAAGCCGCTTCGCTGGCCACAAGACTAAAACAGTTATTTCTTCTTATATCCAAAGTACCCAGCGCATCATCAAAGCGCGTTTTGTCTGTCTCCTTCGAAAAAATGACGATAGAAGCTTGTAACCCTGCCAAATTAAATGTTTTGCTGGGAGCAATACAGGTAATCGTATTTTGACGGAAGGCTTCAGAAATCATCGCAAACGGAATATGCTTATGTCCCGAGAATACCAAATCAGAATGAATTTCGTCGGCAACCACACAGATTCCGTAGCTGATACAGATTTCTCCCAACCGTAATAATTCATTTTTTGTCCATACCCGGCCAACAGGATTATGGGGACTGCACAATAGCAGCAGCTTGGCCCCCTTTTGGGCGATTTGTTCTAATTGGTCGTAATCCATTTCATAACGGCCTTCGACAATTTTTAACGGATTTTCCACTAGTGTCCTTCCGTTGCTTCTAACCACATCAAAGAAAGGATAATACACCGGTGGTTGAATAATGATTTTGTCGCCCGGTTGCGTGAAGTTTTGAATAATCATACTTAATGATGGGACAACACCAGGACTATGAATCATCAACCCGGGGTCAGCTTTCCAACCATGCCGCTTTTCGAGCCATTGGCTTACTGCTTCAAAATAAGAATCAGGCCTTGAGGTATAGCCAAATATTCCTTGTTCGGCTCGCTTTTGAATTGCTTCAATAATTGGGTCTGCGGTTTTAAAATCCATATCAGCAATCCATAGTGGAATGAGATCTTCACGGCCAAATTTTTTCCCCACTTCATCATATTTAGCGGAAAAGTTGCTTTTTCTATCTATTACTGCATCAAACTTCATCATTAATCTCCTTCCAAAGCCTGCGCCAAATCTTGAATAATATCTTCAGAGCTTTCAATACCAATCGAAAGTCGCAACAGACAGTCCGTAATCCCTGCTCTTTCCCTAACTTCTACAGGAATATCCATATGGGTCTGACGCGCTGGAAAAGTAATTAAGCTTTCAACGCCACCTAAACTCTCGGCAAATTGCAGCAGTTTGACCCTGCGCAGAATAACAGGTACTAGGGAGGAGTCATCGACAGCGAAAGACAGCATACCGCCATAACCGGACGTCTGAGATTCATGAATTTCTTTGCCAGGATGTCCGTTTAAGCCTGGGTAGTACACTTTTTTAACCCGTGGATGCTGTATCAGCCAATTTGCCACCTTTTGCGCATTTTCATTATGTTTTTCCATGCGAAGCGCCAAGGTTTTCAAGCCACGAATCAATAACCAACTGTCATTGGGACTGAGCATACTTCCGGTTGAATTTTGAATAAAACCAATCTGCTCGCCCAATGCGGTATCGCGGACAACAACGACACCACACAGTAAGTCGTTATGCCCAGCCAAATATTTCGTACCACTATGAATGACAATATCAGCGCCTAATTCCAACGGTCGCTGAAGATAAGGCGTTAAAAAAGTATTGTCGACAATGAAATGGACCTTACACTTTCTACACAGTTGCGCAATACGCCGAATATCGGCAATCTTCATTAGCGGGTTGGTTGGCGTTTCTATGAATACCGCCTTGGTAGCTGGCGTAATCGCTTGCTCAATTTCGGAAATATTGGTTTCGTCCACCGGAGACACCGTAATACCAAACCTGGAAAATATTTTATCCAGAACTCGGTAAGTGCCCCCATAACAGTCTTCCACCACAACAATATGGTCACCAGCTTGGTACAGCATCAGAACAGCGGTTATAGCCGCCATACCAGAAGCAAAAACAAAACCGGCCGCTCCATTTTCCAAACGAGCCAAGCCTTCTTCCACTACTTGCCGCGTTGGGTTTTTGGTTCTGGTATAATCAAATCCGGTGCTCTCTCCCAACGCCGGATGCTGAAAAGATGCGGTTTGATAAATTGGTGTACTGATGGCACCGGTTTTTTCATCCGTTCGTACTCCAATGTGAACAATTTCTGATTCTAATTTCATCGTGATCACCTTCGCTAAAGTAATTTTACTAATTAAAAAAGCCCTTTCCAAGGAAAGGACTTGTAGTACCTTCCTCTCATCTTTCAGGATTACTCCTGCTGGAATTAGCACCTTGCGCTGTCAGCGCCGGTTGCCGGGTGTCATCGGGCCAGTCCCTCGACCACTCTGGATAAGAGTCGCATATTAAATTGCTTATATTTTATATTGTTCTCACCTTTATGTCAACATAATTTTTTTAATTTAATGTGCTTAGTTTGCCGTGGCAGATTGCCGAGGCTTGCCGTTTAACTTGTGATAGTACCGCTATAAACAACAAGGTGTTTTATCTAATGGCTAACAACGTTTATTCAGTTTTATAGAATAATGTAAAAAAGTAAACTTATATGCCCTTCTCCAATACCGCCCTCGCCAATAGTGCCCAATAACGTGCGGAAATTTCTAAAGCAGCTTCAGACAACCGATAAGCTGGGTGATGCCATTCCTGGTCACCATCTACACCAATCCATAAGAAAAATCCGGGAACCAGCGCCTGAAAATAGGCAAAATCTTCCCCGCCCAGGCTGCGTTCTGCTTCAACCACCCGCAAACCAGCCTCGTTGGCCACCTGCTTAATTATTGATGTAAAAAGCGACGAATTATTCACCATCGGCAAACATTCATTCCACTTGAACTGGACTTTCGCACCATTGGCAGCAGCAATATTCTCAATAAGTTCCCGCATCAATTCAGAAATCCTCGCCCTGACATCTTTTTGAAAGGTACGTACCGTTCCTTCCAAATGTGCCTCGCCGGGGATAACATTCCAGGTATTTCCGGCGGAAAAGCGAGTGACACTGATTACAGCGTTATCCAAGGAACTGATTCTACGGCTGACAATAGTTTGCAACGCCATCACGATCTGGCTGCCTATGGCAATGGGATCAATACAATTTTCCGGCATACCGGCATGTCCACTTATCCCGGTAATCGTAAGTTCAAAACGGTCGACACTAGCCATCAGTGCCCCCTCGCGCACACCAATAACGCCCACCGGTAAGTTAGGCCGATTATGGAACCCAAATACTGCCTGAATTGCCTCCATTGCCCCCTGCTCGGTCAACCATTTTGCACCGTTGGCGTCTTCTTCTGCCGGTTGAAATAAGAACCGGACTGTGCCTCTCATTTGTTCTCGTTCTTGCTGCAACAAAATGGCAGCCCCCACCATAACTGCAGTATGAAAATCATGTCCGCAGGCGTGCATAACCCCAGGATTCTCCGAAGAAAACTCCACCCCCGACTGTTCGACAATCGGCAGAGCATCAATATCGGCCCGCAAGGCAATTGTTGCTCCTGGTAAACTGCCCCTTACTTCCGCGACTACTCCGGTTTTCAATGGCAAATCCAGAATAGTGATCCCTGCTTCAGATAACCACGTTCTGATGCGTTGGGTGGTTTGATATTCCTGCATCGAAAGTTCGGGAAAGCGGTGCAATTCCCGGCGGTATTGTATTAATTGCTGCTCCAAATTCATCAAGGCACCCCCAGTTATTATAAGGACACTTTAGTTATGTACCACTTTTCTTCCACTATATCGAGACTATAATAAGTGCTATTTTTAGATAAAATTCATTTTTTCAAGTTCATCCAAATTATCTTTATTATACATGGCCATCCCGGTTTTCATTTTGCGAAAGCCAAGATGTTCATACAGGCTAACTGTATTCGGATGGGTATAGAGAATAATATTACACTGACTGACTTGACTAACAAGGACATTAATTATTTTTTTTCCTAATCCTTGACCATGATAGCCCTCATCGAGCGCAATATTATAGATAGCAGCCTGGCAGATACCATCGGAGATAGCTCTGCCAAAACCGATTAATTTCTCTTGATCAAAGACAAAGACAACGGCATAACTATTTTGAAAAACTTTTTGTTGCGTCTTGGCATCAAGATCACTCAAGCCAAAATGGGCTAACAGCCAAGCTACCCTTGCCCAGTCGACAAATTCGGTATTGGTCTGAATGCGGTAGGTCATTTGCTTTCCTCGCTTTTCTGTTATGTGCTTAAACAAAGCAGTTTTTTTACTTTCTAGTTTTATCCGGTTCAGCAATTATCCATATTTATCACGCCATTTTTTCTCTGCCATGAGGTTTGTTCCACCCACTTAGGTCAGGCCCTTTGGGGAGGATACCGTAAAGGTTTCCCTGAATCGTGGATAGATGATAATGCTTCTTGATACTATCAAAATCGGTAGTGTCGCCGAAACCAGGGGTCTGATATAAATCCCGTGCATAGCCCCATAAGTTAGGAAATTCCACAAGGCGATTTCGGTTTACGCGAAACCCATTATAGTAAGCTACATCAAATCGCGCCAGGGTCACATATAATCTCACATCGGAATCCGTGATGTTATTTCCAAAAAGATAACGCTGTTTTGATAAGCGAGTTTCGAAAGCGTCTAACCGCTTAAAAATAGTTTCATAGGCCGCTTCATAAGCTACTTGTGTTTGGGCAAATCCTGCTTTATACACTCCGTTATTTACATCATGAAAAATAATATCATTGAGCTTGTCAATCTCGTCTCGCAATGACTCCGGATATAAATCAGGAGCCCCTTCTTTATGGAACTTCTTCCATGCCGTTTCAAAATAATTGGTCAATCGGAAATAATCGTTATTAACTACCTTCTTGGTCGTAATGTCTACAACGGCCGGAACGGTAGGTCTTCCTTCATAGTTGGGCTCCGCATTATGATACACTTCACTAATATAATGAATCTGCAATACTGGATCGACGTTATCTTTATCCAAGGTAAAGGCCCAATCTGTTCGGGGAAGGTTCGGCCTAATTGGATCTGCGGTTCCCACACTAATCACTTTTTCTAAACCAAGCAGTTTTCTCACAATGATCGCGCGGTGCGCCCAAGGACAAACCGGAGACCATAATATGCGGTACCGGCCTGCTTCAACTGGCAACTCGTCGTCACTATCCCCGAAAGGGGTTAAAAATTGATTATTTTGTCGCTTAAATGCGCCATCCTTTTTCATCTCTGTTGAGTTCAATGTTAACGCCATTTTATTTACCTCACCGATTCTGCAAATTGCTCCCGCTGATGCGGCTGATTCCAAATCCAATAATGATTTGACACAACAAGTTATTATTACTAGTTAAATCTGGTATTCAGGTGCTATTGAATAGGCTAATTTGGAAATGAATTCTTTTGTTCGCTCGTTTTTAGGGTTTCCAAATACTTCCTGGGGCGTTCCGTCTTCAATAATTTTTCCATTGTATAAAAAAAGAACCCGATTTGCCACTTTTTTAACGAAATTCATTTCATGTGAAACAATAATCATTGTATTTCCTTCTAATGCAGTTGCCTTGATTGTATCAAGTACTTCGCCCACCAGTTCCGGGTCTAAAGCCGATGTAGGTTCATCAAACAATAATATTTTAGGACTCATTGCCAAGGCCCTTGCAATAGCGACTCGTTGTTGCTGGCCTCCTGACAATTGTTTTGGATAGTAATGAACCCGTTCCGCCAGGCCGACTTTTTGAAGTTGGACTAGCGCGATTTCTTCAGCTTTATTTTTGGGTATGTTCTTCACTACCACTAACCCTTCCATCACATTTTCCAAAGCCGTTTTCCGGCGAAACAAATTAAATTGTTGAAAAACCATGGCTGTACTTTGCCTGAGATTTATTAAATCCTTTTTTGTTTTCTTATTTACATCTACTTGTAAATCATCTATTTTTATAGTTCCCGTATCTGCTTCTTCTAATAAATTGATGCATCTTAAAAATGTTGATTTTCCTGCTCCCGAAGGACCAATAATCGCTACAACGTCACCTTTTTCTATTTTTAAATCAATATTGTCAAGCACTACATTTTTTTTAAATTTTTTCGATAAGCCGTTAATTTCTATCATAAAAGAGTTTCCTCCTTGATTAATCATGCAAACTTTCAGTCTGGAATAATTACCTTTTTTTCAACAAATTTTATAAATTGCTCAATTATAATCGTCATTACCCAATAGATAATGGCTAATGAAACATATACTTCAAAATAACGATAATTAGCTCCGGCTAATATTTTGCCTTGGGCCGTTATTTCCACAACTGAGCATACAAATGCTAAAGAGGTCCCCTTTAGTAAACTAATTAGCGCATTGCCTAACGTTGGTAATGCAACCACGAAAGCTTCCGGAATTATAATTCTTCTTAATACTTGAAAGAAGGTCATTCCCAGCGAATGAGCTGCCTCGATTTGCCCTTTCTCAATCGATTGAATAGCAGCACGAATGCTTTCAGAATTATAGGCTGCTTCATTTAGTGAAAACGTGACTAACACAAAAAACAAGGAAGGAATACTATTCAGATTATAATTTGTCTCATTGTAATAATTATAGTACCGCAAAAAGATTGGAATACCATAATAGGTAAGATACAATTGCACCAAAATTGGTGTTCCTCTGGTAAAGGAAACAAATATACTAACAACCTGAGTAAAAAATGGCAAGCGTTTTATCTTTACTATGGCCAAAATAAGTCCAAGCAGCAAACCAAAAAACATTGACAAAACCGTAATTTCTAAAGTTACTGGCAGATAGCTTAATAATTTCGGTATTTGAGTAAACACCAGTTTAAAATCAAAAATATTTGGCATTTCGCAACTCCTTTCCTAACTGAAGAAACATTACATAAAATGTGTTTAACTCAAAGGGTAACGAAGAACGGCAATCTTAGCCACCAGACTGGTAGCAAATATAGATTGCCGACTCGCTCAACACCTCTTAAACCCGAAACCCAATTGCAGGTTTTTCACGTACCTTATTTAGGTGCATAATCCGCATTGAAGTATTTCTGGCTAATGTTTATGATGGTACCATCCTTAATTAGTTCTGCCAATACAGTATTGATCTCGTTCGCCAGTTGTTCTCCGTTTTGCCCTTTACTAATGATTAAATAACTATAAGGAGCACCAATCTCCTCCGACTCTTCTTGGGTTAACGGAATTGCTTTTAATTTTAGTCCATACTGATTAATATATTCCTGAAGCATGGCTGCATCAATCAATTGGAAATCAAACTTTCCACTTTCTACATTTTGCATTACCGGTACTAAATCCCCTTCGGTATAACTAAGCAGCACGGGTTTATTGGGGTGTTCTTTATTATAATTTTCAAGAGCGGTCGTAAAGTTTGTTCCGGCATTTACTTCTGAGGTCTTTCCCTGAAGATCGTTAAACGAATGGATACTGGTATTATTAGCTGCTACAGCAATCACATATTGGTTTTTGAAGATCGGATTCGAATAAATATACTTTTCTTTTCGTTCCTTGTTCATCCCAAAATTATTGGCGCCTATTTGGTAACGATCAGAATCTAATCCGGCAAAAATAGAAGGAAATTCTGTTTTCTCAAAAGAGACTTCATATTGAGGTAATTTGGCAAAGACGGCTTTGACAATCTCAATATCATATCCAGTTATTTCATTTTTCTCATCCACATAAGAAAAAGGCTTAGGCTGACCACCGGTTGCTACTATAATTTTCTTTTTTGAAGTGCTCCCATTACTTTGAGTCGAACTATCGGAAGCGCACCCTGCAACCGCCATAATTACTGCCATTAAAACGGTTATAAGTATTACTAACTTACTCTTTCCGTTGTTTTTCATTTTATCTCCCCCTATTTATAGACTTATGTATTATCGTGACAAAAATTTATGTTTGGGATCATTACTTAACGCTTCTCGATTATGCGGTTCTCCCCATAACGCATCAAAATCAATCTGATTCCAAAAGCGGGTATTGTAATCAACAAAATTCGTATCGGTGTCCCCATGCGCTTCAGCAAGATCCCGAAGATAGGTATTATTCTTAAAAGCGGTTATTTGATACAAGTCCCGAGCATAGCCCCATATATTTTTGAAATCAACAATACGATTTCGGACCGGTCCTAAATGTTTATAATAAGAAATATCAAACCTTGCCAACGTCACGAAAAACCGGACGTCGCTATCTGTTACATAATCTCCGAATAAAAAGCGGCGTGTTTCCAACCGTTTTTCTAGTTCATCCAAGCCTTTATAAAAGTTATCAAACGCAGCTGTATATGCTTCAATTGATTGCGCAAAAGCCGCCTTATACACCCCGTTATTGATGTTATGAAACAGCCAATCATTTAGAGCATCAATGTCCTGTCTTAAGTTTTTCGGATATAAGTCCGGCGCATTTTTTTTGTGAAAAGGTGCAAAGTCAACCTCAAAGTAATTGGTTAACTTATGATAATCATTATTAACTACTTTTTTAGTTTTAATGTCAACTAAGGCCGGTACGGTTGCCCGGCCTTGATACTCCGGATCAGCATTTGCATACAATTGACTTAAAAATTGTTCCCCCAGTATAGGGTCAGTATTATTTTCGTCATAAATAAACTCCCAGCCCAAGTCTACTTCTCGTTTTGTTCTTCCTACCAAATTAACGCTTACAGCGTCTATTCCCAATAATTCTCTTACAATAGCGGCTCTATTTGACCAATTGCACCCCTTGGCCCAAATTAAACGATAACGATTGGCCTCAACCGGATTTTCCTTTTTCCCTGTGCCAAAAGGAGTAGTAAAACGATTTTCTTGTCTTACAAAGGCTCCCTTTGTATCAATTTCATTTTCTGTTTCTTTGGGACGAGGTCTTGCTGTATTGATGTTCGACATAACATACGTCTCCTTAATTTCATAAATTTTTTCTATTATGCGGTTTATTCCAGATAGTTAAATCAGGTCCTTTAGCTAGGATTTGATAGGGATTTTCAGCATGATTTCCTAAATGATACCCTCGCTTGATTGCGGTAAAATCTGTGGTATTTCCAAAGCCTGGCGTTTGATATAAATCTCTTGCATAACCCCATAAATTCGGGAAATCAATGATTCGATTGCGGTTAGTGCGAAATACAAGATAATAAGCGATATCAAAACGAACTAATGTCACATATAAGCGAATATCCGAATCTGTAATGTAATTGCCAAATAAATACCGCTGCTTCGCTAACCGTTGCTCCAAGGCATCCAGCCTTGCAAATAACGCATCATATGCTTTTTCATACTCTTGTTGTGATTGAGCAAATCCGGCTTTATATACGCCATTATTTACATCATTAAAAATAACATCATTCAGCTTATCAATTTCTTTTCTTAACTCGACAGGATACAAATCAGGCGCATCTTTTTTATGAAATTTCACCCACGCGGTCTCCCAATAATTAGTCAATTTAAAGTAATCGTTATTAACCACTTTACCGGTTTTTACATCAACTACGGTGGGTACGGTAGCACGGCCAGTATAATTAGGCTCTGTTCTTTCGTAAATTTCCGGCAAATACCTAATGCCTAATACCGGATCTACGCCGCCTTCATCTAAAGAAAATTCCCAGCCTTTTTCTGTCCGCACCGGATTAGCCGTTCCTATACTAATGACATTTTCTAGTCCTAATAAATTTATTGCGATTACTTGCCGATGGGCCCACGGACAAATCGGCGCCCACAAAAGCCGGTAGCGATTGGCTTCAACCGGAAGCTCGTTCTTTCCATCCCCAAATGGAGTTGTAAAATAATTATTTTGCCGTACAAAAGCTCCATCTTTACTAATTTCATGGATAGATTCTGAAGTAGCTATTTTAGATTTCTTTGTCATGGCACTAATCCTTCCTTTATAGATTCTTTTCTGTATATACAATCGGGATAGTTGATTCAATTTGTATATTGGGATTTACTTGATAATTTAAACTTTCGTAAAAGCCCCGCGCCTTAACTTGGCTGGTAATAATAATTTTTTTAGCACCGTATTCTTTGGCCCATTCTTCCGTTGCTTTAATTAACTCCCGGCCAAACCCTTGGCTTTGATACTCTTTTGCAACGCAAACTCGTTCTATCTTCGCGGTTTGTTCATCAATAATATTTAACCTCGCAGTGGCAATTGGCGTTTTATTATCGAGAAGTAAAATATACTTTGCTTTTTCGCCATCCGCTTTATCAAACTCCATTTCCAAAGGAATGCCTTGTCCTTTTACAAGAACATTAATTCTTATATAATATACAGCTGCTCTTTGCCAAGTTTCTGAAACACGTATCGCTTTCAAATACTGTTCCTCCTATCATAATGAAATGATTAAGCTGTACGGGTAAACAAAAAGAGGCGTGAAGGATTAAAATCCTTCACGCCTCTGGATATCCAGTCAGCATCAATTTCCCTTATAGTACCACACGTTACTATAATCGTCAACCGTTTTTTAAATCTGACTCGCTGCATCAAATGCGGTACGCAAGGCAGTTCTTACATTATTTGCTTGAACACAATCCCCTATCGGATAAACGGTATGTGCAGTTTCCCGGAACAGTTCTGAAATATCTGATCGTGCTACCATTCCAGCAGCCAAAACGACAGTATCGGCTTCAATAATTAATTCATTTCCATTGGCCTTTTTACAACTAATGCTATTATCATGAATACTTACACAACGTGTATGTGTATAGTATTGAACATTTTTTTTCAATCGATCAATGAGTGCTTCTCTTGGCAAGAACATAGCATCTTGAGCTAATGCCCCACCCATTTCAACCAACGAAACATCTTTTCCGTTCATTGCAAGATGAAGCGCAATTTCACACCCTACTTGCCCTCCACCAATTATCGCAACTTTTTTCCCGACACTTTGAATATTTGCATGGGCATATTCAGCCGTCATTACATTTTCGTTTTCCACTCCAGGTATCGAAGGAATTATTGCGTCTGCGCCAATGGCAACTAAAACAGCATCCGCATTTTCAGCTTTTACCATTTCAGGGGTGGCTTCTGTATTTGTTTTTACTTCTATACCAAGTTTGTCAACCATATGTATCAGATAGTTCATAAACTTTTCAAGATCATACTTGAAATCGGTATGCTCTGAAAAAACAAGTTTTCCCCCCAGTCGTTGGCTTTTCTCAATGATTTTTACATCATGGCCGCGCCTTTTAGCAACAATAGCAGCTTTCATACCCGCAGGCCCACCACCAATTATTATCACTTTCTTTTTTTCGCCTACAGACGGGATCAAAAATGGTAAACGAAATTCACGCCCGACGGTAGGGTTAACTGAGCACCCAAATTCGGAAGCTTGTGAATAATTAAGACAATGGAAGCATTTTATACACGGTATAATTTCATCCGCTTTATCTTCATACACTTTATTTACAAGTTCAGGATCGGAAATTGTCCCTCTTGCCATTGCAACAATATCAGCCTTGCCCTCCGCCAATACCTTTTCAATAAGCTCCGGGTCTTGGAATGCCCCCAAAGTCAAAACAGGTATTTTAACCCCGGATTGTTTTACTGCATTTGCAAATTCTACATTGCAGCCAGGTTTAAGGAAGTTTGTCGGATGCATTATCCCTTCTGTAAGTGGTATATTCATATTTCCTACAGATATGTGAGCAATATCAATCTTATCTTCTATCATTTTGATAAATTTAATGCAATCTTCAATTACAATCCCACCTGCCGGGGCAAGTTCGGAACCACTTACGCGATATTCAATTAGAATTTCCCGTCCAACGCGTTCTCTAATTCTATCAAGAATCATTATGGGAAATTTTGCGCGATTTTCAAGACTTCCGCCATACTCATCTTCTCGGTTATTAAACAACGGAGAAATAAAGTTACTCAAGAAAAGTCCATGTCCACCATGGATTGTAATCATGTCAAACCCGCACATTATTGCTTTTTCAGCCGCTTCGGCATGTTCGTCCGCAATCCGTGACATTTCTTCCACCGAAATTTGCGGAACGTAAGCTCCTGTGTAATCTCTTCCTCCACTTGGGGACAAGGGTACAAGCTTCCCTTTATCATCATAGCCATGAAATACAAAGGCAAGAAGTTCCAAGGATGCCTTTGCCCCATAAAAGTGAATAGCACTTGTAAGTTGGTTCCAGTATCTGTGATATTGAGTTTTATATACATTCGTATTTGAGTGAACTAAGTCAAACGGCGCAAGCCGATCCATATTTTGAGCACCAAAATTAATACATGCAGAACCGCCCTTTGCTTTCTTACTGTAATAAGCGATAACCGGCTCTGTTGGATATTCCTCTTGGGCTTGCAGTAGATGTGCTGTAGCCGGGGCTGTAAATATTCGATTCTTAAACGTTACATTTCCTATTTTTATTGGAGAAAAAATATGTGGATACTTCATTTTAAAAAACTACCTCCCAAAATACTATTTTTAAGAAGATCGTGCTATGTTCTGGTCTTAGTAAGATTGTCTCTCTCTCAAGAATCATTATAGCAAAAACTGGTTGCAACATCCAACCCGGGGTGAAAACTGCCCCCATCAAAACCTATGATTTCACAAACAAACCACTGAAATTTATAATAAATTTCTGCCATCTATGAACATTTATTTCCAAATTTAAAGGTGCATCCCCCCTAGTAGACTTAATAAATATTCCATATAAGACTACAGCTAATATGTTAATTACATAATGATATGTAAAAAAGCCGTTCTTTTGTATTTTTCTCGCTGTAAAGAGCGACTTGTTAAGTCGTAGCAAATCAATGTTTCTCTTTGCTGGTTTTTTACCGTTTATTACTCAGTCTCAATTCCGTGGTTCGCCTACAGACCCAACTTTTCAATCGCCTGTTCGCGCATTTTGTATTTCATGATTTTTCCGGCAGCATTCATCGGAAATTCAGTAACGAAACCAATGTAGCGCGGAGTTTTATGTCTGGCCATATGAGATCGGATATAATCTCTGAGCTCGTCGGAAGTCATGCTCATCCCTTCTTTGAGAATCACGCACGCCATCACTTCTTCGCCGAGTTGCTTGCTGGGCACGCCAATGACTTGAACGTCCTTGATTTTTGGATGGGTATAGATAAAATCTTCGATTTCCTTAGGATAGATGTTTTCACCGCCTCGAATGATCATATCCTTGATGCGCCCGGTAATTTTGTAATAGCCATTTTTATCCCGCCTTGCCAGATCACCGGTGTGAAGCCACTCATCTTTATCAATAGCGGCAGCCGTCGCTTCGGGCATTTTGTAGTAACCTTTCATGATGTTGTAGCCGCGAGCGACAAATTCACCATCCACATTGTCGGGCAAATCTTTGCCGGTTTCGCGATCGACAATCTTGCACTCCACGCCAGGCAGCGCCCGGCCTACGGTATTAACGCGCAAAGCAACGGAATCATCAACGCGGCTCTGGGTGCAACCAGGCGCAGATTCAGTCTGGCCAAAGACAATGGTAATTTCGTTCATATGCATTTTGTCCACAACATCTTGCATTACCTTAGCTGGGCATGGGCTACCGGCCATAATGCCTGTCCTCATTGAGGCAAAGTCCGTCTTCGAAAAGTTTTCATGCTCCAGCATCGCGATAAACATGGTGGGAACCCCGTGAAAGCATGTGATCTTTTCCCGGTTGATACAGTCCAGCGCTGGTTTCGGAGAGAAGTAAGGGAGTGGAGACATGGTGACGCCATGCGTCATCGAGGCCGTCATTGCAAGCACCATGCCAAAGCAGTGGAACATTGGCACTTGAATCATCATGCGGTCGGCCGTGGAAAGATCCATACAGTCGCCAATGCTTTTTCCATTATTGATCACGTTGTAGTGGGTGAGCATGACACCTTTGGGAAAGCCGGTGGTTCCTGAAGTATACTGCATATTACATACATCGTGTTTACTGAGGGAGCGTTCGCGGCGGTAAACATCTTCACTGGGGACTTTGTTGCCCGTGGCTACGGCATCTTTCCATGTTAGGCAGCCTTTCTGCCTTGAATCGATCGTAATTATATTGCGAAGAAACGGCAGACGTTTTATGTACAGCGGTTTTTCCATTTCAGCGGTTTCGAGTTCCGGACAAAGTTCCTTCATAATACCGACATAGTCTGAATCTTTATAACCGTCTATCATCACAAGGGTATGCGTATCCGACTGGCGGAGCAGATACTCTGCTTCGCCTAATTTGTAGGCTGTGTTTACTGTAACGAGTACCGCACCAATTTTGGTTGTTGCCCAAAAGGTAATAAACCACTGAGGAACATTCGTTGCCCAGATAGCGACATGGTCACCATGTTTGACGCCTAAGGCAATCAGTGCCCTGGCAAAGGTATCGACATCATCGCGGAATTCCGAATAGGTTCGGGTATAATCCATAGTGGTATACCTAAAAGCATATTGATCGGGAAACTCATTCACCATTCGGTCAAGCACCTGGGGAAAGGTCAGATCAATGAGCGTGTCCTTTTCCCAGACATATTTACCGGTTTTGGTGTTGTTGTCAAGCAGAAAACCTTTTGCCGAATTTTTTTCAATGAAACGGTCCATATAGTTTATAAAATTGGGAAACACGACGCCGGCATCATTAACGTCGGCTGCCCAGCATTTAACCCACTCAAAGGAAACATAGCCGTCGTATTTAATCGAGCTTAGCGCAAGCATTATGTAGTCAATGGGCAAGTCTCCTTCGCCCATGAAACGATATTGAACAGTGCCATCTTTAATAATTGAATCTTTAATATGTACGTGCTTGATGTAGGTGCCAAGATTTTGCACCGTCTGTCCGGGGGGCTCACCAGCAAACCGATAGGGATGATGTATATCCCACAAAGCGGCCACCGCATCGCTTGCCACCTGATCAAGCAGGCGGCACAGACGGGCAGTATCGGAATAGACACCATTCGTTTCCACTAGAAGCGTCACACGGTTTGCTTCGGCAAACGGAACCAGACGCTTCAACGCAGCAAGCACAACCTCGTCATCGACCTCACCGTTAGGCTGCGGCGGAAGGTCGGCCAAAACACGGACATAGGGCGTACCAATTTTAGCGGCCAAGGAAATGTATTGTAAAAGCGTTTCGTGGTTTTCTTTTGCTTTATCCAGGAACTTCAAGCAACAGCCAGAAGATAGACAAGGAACTTCGATATGTAGTTCAGCGAGTTTTTTGATTATATTCGGGATCTGAGCGGCAGTAAACGGCTGGGTTTTGACGACGAATATTTCACTGCCCAGGCCGCAAATTTCGATGCCGTCAAACCCAAGATCTTTGGCCATGGAATAAATATCAGTCCAACTGAAATCGGGACAACCCATGGTAGAAAAGGAAAGCTTCATTGCAACCTCCTGTACTAAATCGAAATTACTTCATTTTCGCGTTTTTTACGCCGAGTATACTTTATTAAAGACCTTTATTAAAAACCAAGATTCCACATAATGCTTTCACGAGTTTATACCATTTTTATTGAATGTATAAAATAGCATGGTTAGGTACCTATGGTTCTTCCCTACTTGTACTATTCACATAATAAGACAAAATCCCTGCCGAATTATTCCAATGATTCGACAGGAGTTTTGTCTTTAACAACAATCATTATTCAATTTATATTTTATTTGTACAAAACCTCTAGTGTCACGCTGTTATTTAACTATACAGGTACTTTTCCGTTTTATACGTCGCTCTTCTAAGGCCGGCATCATGCGTTTGATTATTTGCTTCATGTATTCTTTACGTACAATATCTTCGTCATTGCACATATCGACAATGCCTACAAAGTCTAAATCGCCGATTGTCTCCATAAGAAAGGTCAATCCGTCTTCTCCAATGGCAATTTTATGGTTAGTCAATTGTGCCGGACAAGTGTCACCCTCTAAAATCACTTTTTCAGCACCTCGTGTTATAACTTGATACATTTGTTCATCCGTTAGGGTTTGACACTCAGTAACTAATAACCATGCGCCGGTAAAATCTTGCCCTTGAATATCAGCTAGGCCTTGTACTACTAATTTTCCTTGCTGAATTAATGATTCAATACTCTGGCCGGCAAAACAGGAAATGTAGTTCATTAAGCCGCGAAGCTTAGGCTCATTTTTTTCATAAGCATCGCCTCTATAAGCTCCTGGGTCTTTTCCTACCCCTTCTAAGCTACGAGTAATGACAATGCGATCAATTTTTCCACGTTTTAGCTCCTTGGCTGCATAGTAACACATTACAATCGTCTTACCTGTACCAGCCCAGCCTTTACATAGAACAATGTTCTTAGTAGCGTCATTGCATAAATTATGATACCTGTGGTGATTAAATGTTTTCGGTTCTGGAGACACATACATCGATATAAGCGATTTCTGTTCGAAAGCCGATTCTGCATATTGATCAATATACTGACGATTTTCTTTAGATAATGTACTTTCTTGCCTGCGTTGTCTAGTCAAGAGTGTTCACTCCTTCTAATTTAATTTGAAGTAATGTCACTAGACTCTGAATTTTGCAATCTGTGTATGGAGGTCTCCGCCAATTTCACTATTTTATTTCCAAGTCCATTATATCTAATAGATGTTATAGCCATGTTATCGTAAGATTAATATTTGATAAAACCTCTATAGACTAATTATATAAACCGGCTTACCAGAACTCCTATTCCAACCAGCCAACAATACCAAGCAAAGGGCCGCATAGCTGTAACTTCATTGGTGTTAAACCATTTCATAAGCGCCCATACACTGACATATGCCGCAATTCCAGCAACTACCCCTCCCATGAGGGAAATTTCTAGAACCCCAGTTGCGCCGGTATGGAATAATTTAGGCACTTCGATAATTCCTGCCCCGATTATTATGGGAGTGGCTAACAACATTGACAGGCGAGCTGCCGCGCCGTGCTTTAGCCCCAGCCAAAATCCGGCGGTTATGGTTGCGCCGGAACGGGAAAACCCAGGCACGAGGGCAAGCGCTTGAAATAGGCCAATGATAAGAGCTTGTTGGTAAGTTAGCTCCTTAATATCCTTATGACCGCGTGTTTTTATTTTTTCGCCCCAATATAGAATAAACCCATTTACGGTGAGAAATATAGCGGCGCTGGTAATATTACTGAACATATGTCGTAGCGGTGATTCAAGAACAAGACCGATAATGGCTGCGGGAAAAGTTCCAGCAATAATTATCCAAAGCAGTTTTCGTGCCGCCTTGTCCTTATTGAACAAGGAACCAATTATTTGTAGCCATTCCGATCCAAAAAATAGCAGCAATGCTACCGCTGTGCCTAAATGCAGCATAACCAAAAATGGTAAAAAGTTCTCTTTTAAAAAATCCGGGCTTAAATTCCATTGAAAAAAGTACGGTGTCAAAACTCCGTGAGCCACGCTGCTAATGGGAAAAAGTTCGCTTATTCCCTGAACTATCGCAAAAACTATTGTCTGAAATATTGTCATTTATATTCCTCGCTTGCTTAGTATTAATAATTAAATTTGCCATTTTAATTATCATTTTGGTTGCACTTACACCAAATCATTGACATTAGCTTAATAATATAATAGCTTTTTAACATTACACTATTATTAGACTAAAATTAGAATATGATTAATTTATAACTCTATTTACTGAAGGGATACAGTTAATTTATGGGCTTTGGCTTACACTAAAAAACACGGCACAGAATAATAATCTGGCCGTGCTTTACCTTGTGATATATTAGATTTTTTAGCTACTTACAGATTTGAGTACATCGAACTCCCTTGACCGGACATTGGGCCTGGCCCAAGCTCCTGGGTGTATGTCCAGTTTCGTATTTCTTGTTCCTGATACCACCAGGAAATTTCACCAACAATAATTACCGTACAATCCCCATTGTCATATTTCCCATCGCCATCATGTCGTAAAGTAATTTTATTTTTCATCGGATGCCAACCGCTTTCGCCGAGAAATATTTGCGAAGGATTAATTTCATTTTCGTCCACAGATAAGTTAAACGTTACATAGGTTCCTTTTTTAAGGTGTAAATCTATCCCTGTGACACCTCCATTATTCGTAAATTGAAAGTTAATTTTATTCCTGTCTTCAGAAATAGAAAAATGATCATCAGCACTTTCCGTTTTTCCAAAAGTATTTTCAAAACTGCCATCTGTATAAATGGTTCCACTGAATACATGTTTAGTACCAGAAGCAGTGGTTCGTATATGCAACCCATTGTTATCTTGCCAAACAAAGTATCCAGTGCTTTTCCCTGGCATAAAGTCAGTTGGTCTTCCGTCAAGACTAGGCGAATTAGCCGCAAAAGCGTATCCTGTAGTACTGAGAAGCACAAATAATACCAGGAATAAAATCATTCCTCTTTTCATGTGTATTCCCACCTTTTGTTATTAGTTTATAACTATAAATTTATATTGACTTAAATTATTACTATACCTCTATTATTCTAATACTTCCAGTATATTGGGTAATTGTTACAATATCGTAACATAAATATGACAATATTGTAACAATTTGGTCATTACCCTCTAATTTTTTTAATTGATCATCTATTCTTTTCAACCTCTAACCTAAAGTCCTTGATAAAACAATTAATTAGAAGGTCAATCTGTAATTGTGTGGAATCTATTTTTAATGTATTAGATTCCAGGAAAAAGACAAAACAGCTATGACTTCCAAGGTTACAACACATCAGGCCATAGAATGAGAGGATAAGGTATGATAGAAGTAAGAATTAGAAAAGTTACGCCAACAGATTTGAACCGCGTAGCTGAAATCGAAGCAATCTGTTTTCCTGCCGCCGAAGCAGCATCGCAGGAAGCCTTCCAGCAGAGAATCGCCGCTTTCCCTGAATACTTTTTGGTAGCTGAAATAAATGATACTCTAGTTGGTTTTATCAACGGATGCGTCACCAACAGTTCAGTTATCTATGATGAGCTATTTGCTAATACGCAACATCATGTGCCAAATGGTGTAAATGCATCCGTTTTTGGACTAGATGTAATTCCAGAATACCGAAACCAAGGTATTGCCGCTCAGTTAATGAAGCATTTTATTCAGGAAGCTAAAATTGCCGGTAAAAAAAGTATCATTTTGACGTGCAAAGCTAAGTTGATTCATTATTATGCGTCATTCGGTTACGTAAATGACGGAGTATCAAAATCAACTCATGGTGGCGCTGAATGGTTTGATATGACCCTCGTGCTCTAAGGAATTGGCCGTAATGAAAATTAAGTATTAATTTAGTAAATATTATAAAATAGACCTTAGTCAATAATTTAACCAAGGTCTATTTAGCACAATACTATCCTATTATGGCCATTCAATTACAACTCCACCATGAGTCAATCCAGCACCAAATCCATACAATATCATTTTATCGCCTGATTTAATTTGAGATTCTTCTAATGCCATCCAAATGGCAAGCGGAATTGATGCCGATGACGTATTTCCATAAAACTCATTACTTACTAAAGTTTTTTCCATCGGAAAATTAAGTCTTTCACAAATAACTTTTATCATACGCAGATTGGCACTATGCGGAACAAACCAATTAATGTCACCAAGAGTCATATTACTTCTTTTTAATAAATTACAAACACCGTCTGGAATATTTTTAACCACATATTCGTATAAAAGCTTCCCTTCCTGCTGGAATATTCGTTCTTTCCTCACTTCTTGTCCATTTACTTTTGCTGATAAATTGCTACACGCAACATTTTGCGCCAACTTTCCATCTGAAGTAAAATATGACGCAATAAAGCTCCCTTTATCATTAGTTCTTTCGATGAGTGTGGCTACCGCAGCATCCCCAAACAGCACACATGTATTTCTATCAGAATAATCCAGAACTTTGGATGCCACTTCTGATGAAACAACTAACACCTTTTTGCTATGTCCAGCTGTTATTAAAGAGTCAGCTACGCATAAGGCATATACAAATCCTGTACATCCAGAATTTATATCCATAGTTCCTGCTGCTTCCATACCAAAATAGCCTTGCACTAACGCTGAAACAGTAGGAGTAAAATAGTCAGGGGTAAACGTTGCTACTATGACCATATCTACATCATCAACCCGAATATTAGGTCTTTCTATTAAGTTTTTAACGGCTTTTATTGCCAAATCACTTGCGAACTCTTCTTTTTCTGCTAATCTTCTTTCTCTTACCCCCGTACGACGAACTATCCATTCGTCACTTGTATCAACCATCTTTTCAAGATCATAATTAGTCAGCTTTCTATGCGGCAAGTAGGTACCTAACCCTACTATTTTTGACTTACTATTCACATTTACCCCTCCAATGCTAATATTACTAGTTATTAGTATCAGATACTAATAACTAGTAATATTACTATATCAAAAATCAGACATTTTTTCAAGATTACAAAGCACTTCCTCTTATTCAGTTTGAGAGAGCTTGACCATCGCCCAAAAAACATTGTAGCAAAAGCCGGTTGGAATGAACAACCAACCAGCTTTCTATTTTTGAATATTAATTTATTGAATATTAGATTAACTTTGTTTGTGTGCTTTGAATTTGCACGATATACCACTCAACATGATTATAGGCAGGTTGGAGAAAATATAGGTTTCTCTCCTTTATCATCCTATTAGGCTCTTTGTCCACGAAATCACACCTAAAAACAAGTTACATTACATAGCACGTTTCTAATTAGTATGTACAAAAAAAACATCGGCATTACGCAGATACTTTTTTCTATTTTCTAGCGCCTCCATTGAGAGTATGCAATTCAACAAACTTAGTATCAGACTCCATTTTATACCTCTTCTCTAGTTTAAATGTGCTTTATATTCAAATGCTGTTATTCCATAGATCCTTTTAAAATGCTTATTTAAATGAGATAAATCAACAAAACCACATTCTGCTATAGCCGCGTAAATATCTTTGTTTTTTTCTAGTAACTGCTTTGCACGATTTACCTTGCAAAATATAAAATATTGATATGGTGAAATTCCAGTATTAGATTTAAATAACCTGATAAACTGAAACTTTGACATGGCAAGCTCTTTGCTAATTTCATCAAGACTCAGTACATTTTCTAATTTGGAATAAATTATTTCCTTTGATTTTTTAATTAGTTTATTATCTTTTTTGTAATCTGTACAAATATTATTTGGATTAAAATTATCTACGAGGGATAGGAGCAACTCACTACACAAGGCTTCATCTTTTTCACTTAGAATTGCTTTTGAAAGATTTAAGATACTATTTCTAAGAAATTGATTATACACAATTGGGGATGCAAAGCGAACCATATCCCTTTTCCCAAGTATCTTCAAAAAGAGCATTGGCTCAATATATAGCATAACATAATCAAGACCCGTACTATCATGTGCCATACCGTCATGTATCTGTTCAGGATTAAAGAGCATAACCCCATTTTTATATGATAAATGTAAACTGCCCTCTAAATTATACTGTTGAATGCCGCGCAGAGTTACACCTAATGCGTATTCCTTATGGCAATGCTTTTTATATGTGAAATCAGTAAAACTAGCTGATAGCGCAGTAATATTTGATGATTTCTTATATATGAATTTTTCCATATCCATCATCTCCTAAGAATCTCAACTAATCCCGAACCCATTATAGCAGAATATATTAAAAAAAGTGACATACCTACATTAACTGGCTTTTGATACTTCAGCAGGAATTCCTTGAAAATCGCCCCAAAAAGCACCCAAGTGATAAATGCTAAAAAGCCAATAGCAGTAATAATTGCAACAAATATTGCTATTATATATGGTTCAGTGTAGTACGGCATAACAAAACTTGGGATTACCGTCATTGTAAACAACACTACCTTGGGATTTACAAACTGCATAATAAAACCATACCTATAGGTAGCAACTTTTTCTACAGTTGCCCCTGGTGTATCCATATTATATATCTGATAAGCCAAATACAAAATATAAAGGCTTCCGATTATCTGCATTATAATCAAAATTTTGGGTATTACGACTATAAGCACGGTATTTAGTATAGCGGAGATGGAAAGTAAGGCACCAAAGGCAATCGTAGCTCCATATGTGTATTCCATAGCTTTTTTTATCCCAAACCCCTGTACCGTAGACAATATAACAATATTGGTAGGTCCAGGTGTAAAGGTTATAATAACGCAGTATATTAAAAAAGCTGTAATGTCCATGATATGTGCTCCTTCTCCTGTTATTATCATGAATGATACATCAAAGAAATAAGTACGTATAGTATATTGTTGCAGGGCTGCAAATTAAATAAGTTTATCCACTCCCTATACCATTATAAACAAATTTAGTTGTTCCTAAATATAGATGAAAATAAACCAACATACTAAATGCTGGTTTATTTTCATCTATATTTATGCTGATAGAATTTACAGTCCTTCTGTTTTCTAGCTTTATTGGTCTTATACCGGTTTACTGAAGTGGCATCAATGTCATGTACCTATAGCCGACACTCAAAAACATAGGCTTATCTTCCTGTTTTGCTTTGGTAAAGCTTCTTCACCTCACGGTATACCACTCAACATGATTATAGGCAGGTTGGAACAACTATAGGATTTTCGTTAATGAGACGATTCGAAGTATTTTTCATAAATAATCTGCTCAAAATAATTAATAAACTGACATGTAAATGCGAGCCACGTCAGTTTATTAATGGAAATTTAACTTTTTGGTAATACATTATCCTACTGTTCTTTTTCGCCTGGAATACATGGTCATGGAACTTGTTTTTACTTGGCACCTATCCCATTTTTTTGCATAAACAAGAGATATCATTCCATATTAAACCAACCTGGCGTACTTTGACCCAATCAAAATGACGTATTTCATGGTTATAAATCTTAGCTCCTAAATGTTTGTAAATAGAAATCGCGTGTTCATTTGTTTCAACTGCCCAAAGAGTCATCGAATTGATTTGCCTTGCTTGAAAGTGTTTTGCTATAGCTAAAATAAGTTGCTTAGCAATTCCCTGCCCTCTGTTGAGCTCGTTTACATGTAGAGAATCTAATTTACTACTGCAAGGTGTTTCCGTATTCATCTTACAAGCCGCAAATCCAAAGATAATATTTTCTTCAGAAACAGCAAGATAGATAAAAGCGTCTTCCTGCTCAAGATATTTCATCCATTCCTTTTCCGCGTCATTATATTTAAGACCATCTAAATAGTCAGAAGGAAAACTGCCTCTGTAAGTATTTTTCCAATTATTTATATGTATTTTCGCAATTGATTTAATATCATCATCTTTCGCTAATCTGATTTTCAAATTAATTTCCTCCCAAATGATTTGCCTAATCGCTGTATAAACTAATGGGATTATCCACCGATATTAAAAATTTAAAGAATGTTTCGATGCATTTACTAAAAAAATGTCTGTCCATGCTTTTAATGCAACCCAATAATAAGATTATTTATTGACCTTCTTGTCCTGTACTACAACTAGTGTCGACGCGATCTTGTCATGTAATCCTTGACTACGTTCAGTATAGGCAACCATTAAATACCCTATAAATGGTGCGATTCCAAGAACTATACCCAATAATACACCAGACAAACCTATTATCACATCAATTAGTTCAAAGTTTGCCTCAGCGTAAGAAATGTTAACTAAATAAAGGAATAAATAAGCAAATAAAAAACATACTTGATAGAACATATATCGTTTTATTGATCTAAATAAAGAAATTCGTTTCCCTTCCAAATCCGTTACTTTTAACCTTAGCAATATTTTTCCCGGTGTCCCCTGATATATTGAGCCAACAAACCCTATGTAAAATACGGCATCGAATATCCATAATACAACGTCGAACCAACCAGGAGGAATACTTTGGCGCAATACCCAAGTAATCGGCCATAGAATTACCCCATCAATCAACACCGCTGCCGCTCTTATCCAAAACCCCGCATATTTAACATCTTCTACTGCATCTTGACTTTGATTTTCACTGACTATATAAACTCCCCCTTACGCTTTCTGGTTGATAAATATATCCTTTACTGCCAATGATATGCCTATTTTTATATGTTCAGTATTATTTAACAATTACCTTCCATTTTTTTTGGGTTAACCAATTAAATAGGTGAAATTATTTAGACATAGTACCAGTTGAGCCAACTTAGCCGAAGCCCTTTAGCAGGGAACTATTCTGCGAATTATAAAACCCCATGCCTACCAGTGAGATGCTTCGCTAGGCATGAGGTTTATTTTTTTAACATAATCTTATCGCCTCATATGCGGGTTTTGTATTAGCCCGAAGAGTTACCAACTTCCCCACATTAAAACCGGTCTGGATTTTATTACACACCGGCTAAAAGAACCCGTAATAATCTACGCTACAGCCAATACTGCTCATTACTACCTATACGCAATCTTTCGACTACGCACAAGCATTACACAACCAACACCTTTGCTCGACCACTATACATCCCTTTTGACCACACGACAACAGTTGGGCTACCATACAATATAATAATCTGCCCGCCGAATATTACCGAGCCTTTTGACCCGATAATATTCTTTGGCCGAATTAAAGCGGTAATAGTTTCAAGCCTGTCTGGGGCACTTATTTGCTGCCATACTAGCTCATAAACTTAAAGGTCATATTGGGTAAATACCGACTTAATGTCGCTAATGGTTCACGGGAGAAACCATCATCGCTAATCGCAATTTCAAGTGCAGTTTTTTCTACTACAATATAAGGTTTAATTACCCCCAAAAACGGATGATGAAATTCAGGCGTTATACTACCGCATTCAGTAGTTTCAATATTTAACCCACTTAAATGGAAAGTAAATTCGCCGACAACAGCCCCATTGTCAACAACTTGAAGACCGATACTATTATTTTTAGTTGAAAGAACTCCTTCAATGGCAGTTAATATGAAAGGATATTTTGTCTTTAAGGTTTGAATCACCTTTTGTCGAAATGGAACAAATCGATCTTTTATTAACTCCTCGACGTCTGGCAAGAGCATCGCCTCCCATACTTATTTCTCAATATATTTTACCAAGCGATATATTAAAATATTCGGTTTAAAGATTTGCCGGTTTATTCCGCCGTCAGCCGATCAACACCAATACTTCAATATGAATTTATATTTTGTCACATTTCTGTCACACTTTTGTACTATTATTAATCTGTATTTTACCTACAGTTTTCTTTTATGTTTGAAAACTATACATAATTTTAAAGGAGAAATTTAGCGTGAATCATCTTTGGCTTATTTTTGGGCTTTTATCAGCAATTACCGCTGCACTTGTCGGAGTTCTCGGAAAAGTTGGCCTGCAAGGCGCTGATCCCAATACTGCGACGGCTGTCCGGTCCGTTATTATGGCGATATTTTTAATTTTAGTTACTGCCGCTCAGGGAAATCTCAACCAAATTCCAGCACTTATAGTCGACAAAAAAACCATTCTTTTTATAGCTTTAAGTGGTATCGCCGGAGCACTATCTTGGCTGTTTTATTTCTGGGCCTTAAAGTTCGGCAAAGTATCACAAGTAGCTCCAATTGATAAATTAAGTGTTGTCATCGCCACGGTTTTAGCAGTTGCATTTTTGGGGGAAAAGATTAATCTATTAAATGCGTTAGGGGTAGGACTAATTGCCGTTGGCTCACTTATTGTAGCATTAAGTTAATAATAGGTTACGAGTCACCGAGCCGAACACCTAATGAAGCGAATGCCTCCCCCATACAACTACTAGGCCCAAAGATTTTATGAAATGCCTCGTAAAAATTTTTTTTCATAGTAGCACACTGGCTATTTTACCGCATATTATACATTAGCTTAACAATCGATAACGGTTATCAAAATCGGTTATTGTAGCAATTTTGACCATCTGAGCAAAACTCAGTTTAACCTTATAAAGGGGAGTAGCTAACGAACCATTGTGTTCGTGAGTAGAATCGACATGCTGGCGCAAGCCCGGTTCTACAGACAGTGAATTCTGTCATAGCGAGACCTTTATTTCCGCAAATTCTGCGGAAATAAAGGTCTCTTTTAATTTTTTTCAATAAATTCCGCAAGGTTTGAAGTAGGCTGTCACCTATTTCAAACCTTGCGGAACCAGTTCAGTACTTTGGACTTTAGCCTTGACCGTTAAAGGTAAGATACATTAAAACGACGTTCATGGCCAGAATCATTCCAACAATAAGCCAACCAAAACAATTTGTAAGTAAACTATTCTTGAATCTTCCCATAATATTTTTCTTATTGGTAACGATCATCAACGGTATAATTGCCGCTGGTAAGGCAAAACTCAGCGCCACTTGACTATAAACCAAGGCCTCCATCGGATTAACGCCAACCATTAGAATAGCTAAGCCAGGAACCATCGTGATTAACCGCCGAACACTTGCTGGTATATCAAATCCCACAAAGCCCTTTAAAATAACTTCTCCCGCCATGGTCCCAACCGTCGCTGATGACAGACCAGAAGCCAACAGGGCTAAGCCAAAGGCCCCCGCCGCCATATTTCCCATCAACGGCTGCAGGGTCATATAGGCTGCTTCAATGCTGTCGACATCAAGCCCGTTGCCATTAAATACCGCCGCCGCTACAATAACCATTGCCGCATTGACAATAAGCGCCATATTCATTGCCACAAATACATCCACCTTTGCCATCTTTAAATGATGCTTACAATCTTCCAGTCCTTCCGTACGTCTTGATTGTACTAATTGAGAATGCAAGTAGATGACATGTGGCATTACCGTTGCTCCCAACATGCCGACGGCCACTAACACGCTGGCGGGTGAAAGCATGGGAACCGTAACATGATAAGCAACCTGCGCCCAATCCGGTTTAGACATAAACATTTCCCAGACATACGCTATGCTGATAACCGCTACCATCACTGTAATAATCCGTTCAACAATAACCTGCCCATATTTTTGCATGTGACAAATTCCGTAGGTAATGATTCCGGTAAGTAGTGCAGCCCAAATCAGCGGTATCCCAAACAAAAGGTAAAAGCCCAATACTCCCCCAAGAAATTCCGCAAGGTCTGTAGCCATCGCTGCCACGGTAGCTATCGACCAAAATCCCCAGTTTATCGGCCGTGAGAAAATTCGTCCGCAATGGTCCGGTAAATTGACCCCGGTTGCAATTCCCAGCTTCGCCGACAATATCTGGACGAAGATTGCCATAATATTGCTCCACAGGATAACCCAAATAAGGTTGTAAGCAAATTGTGTGCCGCCGGAGATATTAGTACCGAAATTACCAGGGTCCATATATGCAACACTGACAATAAACGCCGGTCCGAGGTACTTGAGAAAGCCTTTGGCTTTTCCTTTGATTTCACTTGATTTTAGCAACGAGTTCAGTGGAACAATTTGAACAACTTGTTCTTCTTGCAATATTACCACCCTTTTACTTGTAAACTACAATCCCCCCGCATTTTTAAAATAGACAACTTCTACAAATGTAGCTACTTTAGATTATGAGTTTAAAGCAAAATGGGTGCTTATCTATTACGAGATTAACCAACCATAATAATGACATATTACATATCTTATCTAAAAGATCGTCTAAAAAGCATTTAGCGCCTTTAGGACCAAATAAGCCGTCATAATTTTCATTGCGTTCGCAATAAGAACTGGACTTTGGTCAAGAGAAGAAGCGATCACGCCAAAATTGTCCGTGCCAACAACATTTCCGATAAAAGCGCTGAGTAATATTCAATAATAAATATTAATTTACAAACATCCTTTGGTGCACTTTTCTAATAGCAGGAAAATTACTTTTTTTGTCGAATTATTAATAAAAAGGCAAAGAGAATATCGCGTTTGCTGGAACTTACACTATGTTGTTCTAGCGTTATTGGGAACACTTAGAGTTGTATTATGAATAATTTGGTTTTATAAATCGAAACATAAGTGTAGATTTATTTGATCAATCTTTTATAACCTAATTCTATACGAATATGACTCAATAAGAGGGTATTAATTATGGATACTGTAAAATTTGCTGCACCTCCATTCACTGGATTATCAAAGTATATCGAAGATTACAGAAATTTTATAAATAGCCCTACCCATACCATAACTGTATTTAAGCCAGTAGGCGCCAGCGTTTTTTCTGACCCTATACCTTTTACTTTTGGCGGAATGCTACAAACCATGCAAGTTATCTTAAAGCCCTATGGGACTGATCATGGCCGATTGATTGATATTAAAACGTAATAGTCTTTATCGTGAAGATTAGAAAATACAATTGCCACTTAAGGGTGGTTTTTTTTTCAACGTATAGAGGTATTTTATTACAAATATGTAAATATATGTAATAAAATAATTAGTATATGGAGTGAAATGTTTTGCATAAAGATATAGCTTATATTGAAGAGTTAAAAAAACAATTATTTGCCTTGGGTTATTATCGCTATCAAATTCATAACATCATGGACGGCAATGTCAAAAGCACTCGTTTATCAAAATTATCCTCTGAACAATTAAATGATGTTATAGAAACTTTAACTAACCATATTAATTTTGCTCAAAAATGCAAAGCAATTTTTATTTATCCGGTTCATATAAACTTGCACTCTAACGATGGCAACGAGACGTCATAACTGCTGGACCAGGGTAAGCAGCCTGAAAACTCAACACCAAATTGAGTAATATAAATGGGTAAGGATCCCACGCATCAAAGTAATCCGAATCAGCTACTTTCATATATGCAAGGTATCTATTTATAACAAGCCAAAATATAAGAACAACACTTTGGCATATGATGAATGGCCAATTTCTAATAATATACTCATTCCAGCGTCGTTTTTGTAAATTATTTTTCACAACTAATCTTCTCTTTTCGCATGGGTAGTTAACTGCGATCAACAGTTTGACTTAATATCATTAATTCCAATATTCACATCAATTTACAAAAAATAAACACCAGTCAATCATTGCAAAATTTATGATGAACTGGTGATTATTTTTTGTTATTCAAATTTATTGACCCGTTATCTTCTTACCTACTTCAACAGTAATATCTTCACCGCCATAAACTGATGAACCTTTATTAACCACAACAGCCAACCCTTTACCATCAGCAATTTCTTTTATTGCCGCTAATACTTTATCATGAATAGGTGTTAACAATTCTTGTTGTTTAGCATTCAATTGTTGCTGTAGCTGATTATAATAATCCTTTTTTTCTTGCTCGGTCATTGTAGCTGATTTTGCATCAAAGTCTTGTTTAGCTTGATCCACTGCGGCCTGCATCGTTGTTTGTGCTGCAGCAGTATCAGGATGTTGCGACATTAGTAATTCAAAATCTACAATTCCAATTTTCGCTGGTGCTGCAGCAAAGGTTATCCCACTCTGCATCGCAACAACACCAGCAACACCTAATACAAAGAAAACTGCTATGATCGTTGACATAATTTGCTTTTTATTAACTTTAAGCATTAGCTTACCTCTTTCCTGGTTTATATACTTCATTGCCATTATAACAATGTTAATACATATCTTCAATAAAATATGTATTAGTTCACAAAAACGTCACTCTTTACATCTTTTTTGTAAGCTACTGGCTATCATCGCCATACGCTACACCTGCTTTGCTTGGGTAAGCATCTTTTCTATTAAAGGCTTCTCCTTTAATAGAAGTCCATCAGACTATTAAAAGGAGATGTTTTTTTGTCAAAATTTATAAAATATAAGAGTTCAACGGATTTAGTAAACCTACTAGGAAAACATACATTTTATCATTTGTTACAGTGCTCTCAAACCTTTATATGAAACTACACTTAGCTGTGAATTACATTCTCCAATAGCTTGCTTTGAACAAAATAAAAAGGCCCGCTATTTAGCACATGTCTGTGCTGTAATAACGGACCTTTAATGCTATACTCTTATTTAATTTCGGAAGTTATATTAAATGTAACTATCGCAATTTTGATCATAAACTTTACCGTGTTTCTTTTTACTTTTCAACACGATATTTAAAAATAATCTCTGCTTCTACAGCTTTTTCACCATCAACAAACGCTTCTGCACGTACTTTCCCAATACTAGTACGTAAACGAATTACTTTTGCGATAATTTTTAATTGATCCCCAGGAACTACATTTTTTCTAAATTTAACCTTATTAAAACCAGCAGTATATGCTAAAACACCTCGGTTATTTTCTTCATAAAGCACTGCAACTCCGCCAACTTGGGACATTGCCTCTAACAGTAGTGCTCCAGGCATTATCGGCTTACCTGGGAAATGCCCTTCGAAAAAAGGCTCATTAATAGTAACATTTTTTATTCCTACAGCATATTTCAGCGGTTCGAGTTCAATAATTCGATCAACTAGAAGAAAAGGGTATCTGTGAGCAAGTATATTTTGAATTTCAGTGTTAGATAACAAGCGAATCTCTCCCCTTTAAATGGATTGAATAACGACAACTACATCATAGTAATGATACAAAACTTTAACTTTTCTTTCAATAAAAATTTATAATATTTTATTTATATCCAGTTACTATTTTTTATGGCAGCTTTAATCAGACGGACATTTTCGAGATAACCAAAATTAGTTTTCTCTGCTTCTGGACAATAAAGGAATCAGTTAAAATGTCGAATTTTGTTTACACATGTCAAGTTACAATAATATAATATGATTACAATTCATCATTTCTCCAACTGGTGATAAGATTCAAAGTTAAACGGTAAAAATATTAACGAGGAGATTAAGAATGGGCAATAAAAGACTGAGGAATGTTGGCATTTTGATTTTAGTTTGGGTCTCATTTTTATATTTTACCACAAATAGTTCGTTCGCTGCCATAGATAATACCAAAATTGCTGTCATTTCAGATGTTCATTATTATGCCCCAGAATTAGGTACTACAGGATCAGAGTTTGAAAATTATTTAGCTAATGATCGAAAGATGCTTAAGGAAAGTGCTGCGATTCTACGAAGTGTAGTTAATGCAATTAAGCGCAGCGATGCCGAAATTGTTCTCATAACCGGTGATCTTACTAAGGATGGTGAACTGCTTTGCCATCAACAGTTAATTGGGTATTTAGAAGAATTACAGCAAGCAGGCAAAAAGGTATTTGTGATTAATGGCAATCATGATATTAACAATCCTGACGCATATAGTTATAGCGGCTCTTCCAAAACACGAGTACCGACCATATCATCAAGCGATTTTAAACAACTATATCATAATTTTGGTTATGATCAGGCTATAGCTAAAGACCCTACTTCAACAAGCTATGTCGTTGAGCCCTTTAATGGGTTACGAATTATTGCTATGGATTCTTGTTTATATGAACCACAACAGACTGCCGGTGGATTCTCTGCAAGCAGATTAGCGTGGATAAAAGACCAAATTAAAGATGCCTCGCTACATAAAAAGACCATAATTGGTATGATGCATCATGGCATTACCGAACACTTTTGGGGCCAGGCTACTTTTTTCCCAGAATATATTATACCTAATGCTAACCAAATTGCTAACGAGTTTTCTGCTTTGGGATTAAAAATTGTTTTCACTGGACATTTTCATGCCCAGGATATTACCGAGAAACAAACCATTTTTAACCACAAAAATAGTTTTATGTTGGATATTGAAACAGGTTCATTAGTAAGCCCGCCGAGTCCAATAAGGTATGTTGAATTAACGGCGGATAATAAAATAAAAATTTCGACTAAGACAATAAAAAGTATTGACTACAATACAAATGGACTAGATTTTCAGACCTATGCCAAAAATATTTTCGAAATAGATTTAACGAAACAAGTTCCCTTTCGGTTAGCTGGATTTATGATGGATCATGGCTATACGAAAGCCCAAGCGACAGTCTTTGTAAATAAACAAGTAGCTCCTCCGTTGCAAATTACGGTTAGCGATTTACTAGTTAAGGCAGCGGAAGCTCACTATTTTGGAGATGAGGCTATTGATCCCCAAACATTAGCCATTTGCAATAATATGAAAAATTATTCAGAGCTAAGAACTATTGGGAAATTTGTACAATCGTTCCGGACTGATTTATATCCCGCTGATAACAATGTAACTATTGATTTGGTTACAGGGAAGGTTGTTGATTAATACCCAAGATGAATACTTCATTATATTTTAGTTTCCTGTAATTATGCTTGGATCAATGGCTTCAATCATAGCTACCGCTATGATTTGAGTCATTGTACTATAGATCGACATTATTTATCTAATAAATTTGGTCTCATTTGCCTATAAATAGCAAAAAAGTTGTAATCTTGTTGTAACATTTGTTCGATATTATAGAACTATACAAAGGAGGTTATACACCATGAAAAAAACACTATCAACCATACTGATGTTTCTAGTAGTTATGAGTTTAGCCGCTTCGGTTAGTGCTCACAGTATTGATCAAGCTCAGGTAGCCCCACAGGAGCAAATGCTGGCTGCTCATGACGGGCCTCCCCCGGTCGACCAACCACCAGCTCCCGCAAAACATCATCACAAAAAACCTGCGCCACCAGTGCCACAGCCAAATCCACATTTTTAATAAAAGGCCAGGATGTACGTATTACCGCATCTCCTGACTTATTTATACTACCAATCGTCTACAGTTGTAATTTTTTATCGATTTTTTCACAATATTGAAACGTGATGGGTTAATATAATTTGCTGCAAGGTTTATCGAAAGGATTGTAATTTATTTATGAAAATTTTTCTTTTATCCAAAAAAATCGAAATTATTCGGGAACGACTCAATATGTTAGTACAGTACCGATCATTAAATGACCCTGAAGTCGTTGAGATTAGTAATAAAATAGATAGTCTAGTTGTTCAACTTTATCAACTTTCACACCCCGATTTGTTCCACTGTAAAACTTTCAACGACAATACTCAATATCACGTCTCCATAAACCACTTACTAGCAGCATCAACAGCTACGCATGTTGCCAACAATTTTGAAAGTATATTATAGCCAAAAACTACTAGCTTTAAGGAAATAGCTTACGATCATCATCCAACTTTATAGCTAGTAGACGGATATGTCTCAGTCAATGCTAATGTTTTTCGTAATTATAATTTTAACCGCTACGGTTAGCGCGCACCGCATGGATCAAGATTTGGCAGCCCCGTGTTCATGAGGGGGCGCCACTACTTGATCCATATCCACATTTTTAATACCAAAGCCAGGAGCAACGCAACATCGCGACTCCTGGCTTTTTCATATCGTCAATCTTTTAACGATTAACGTTTATCACTAAGGCGACACCGTCATCGTTTGGGTCGTGACAGTATTTTCCCGTTCAACTTTTTTTGTGAGATATGAAGTTAGATCAATTTCTGTGTGTTTCGGAGCCTGAGCTGGACCACTTAACATGCCGCCACCCACAACTTTTCCGAGCTGATAGGTTAGCATCCCATATGTACCGTGTTGCAAATTCGAATTGCGGTAGCCCACTTCCACATTTACACGGGGGGTTAACTTGATCTTACTTAGTACCTTGTACCCTTTTACAGCTTCAATACTATCATCGGACTGCAAAGTACTAGCAGTCTCATTTTCTCCGAATATCGGGTGATACCAATTAACCCGATATTCGGCTATTTTTCCGACAAATTCAGCGCCGACGCCAAGGCGGGCTAAATCGTATTGAAAGGTATAATCATAAAACGCATTAAGGCCAACCATTTTGGTTTTATCTTTTGATAATTTTCTCCAACCAAGCCCCATGTTCGTCGTATTTTCCGTATCGCTGGAACGATCATAGCGTCCCTGCCAAAACCATACTTGGTTGTTCTTTGTCGCATTTCTAAATGGCTGCAGCGTTTCTGTGGAATATAAAGGCTGGTTATCATTAGAAATTTTTAAGTTTATATCGGTAGTTTGAAGCCATTTTGGCCCGTTTTTCTTTTCCTTGGCAATATAATTCGCCAAAATGGTATTCGTAAGGGTCAACGCTTTTTCTTTATTAGTTTGATCTTGATAGATATCAGTATTAACCGTAGCCGCTGACGCTCCTACCAACGGCTTATCAACTTTAATGGCTGCAGTTAAATATTCTGTCTGTGCCGCAATAATAACATTATTTTCGGTTACAGGTTTAGCGATAGTTTTAACCGACAGATTGATTGTCGCAACGGTTGATTCCTCATTTACTGGCGCTACCCGTGGCTGATTATCCATTGTCTCATTATCACCCGTGATAACCGTCGCATTGGTTGGCACTACGGTTTGATCTTCCGCATTTTGTTCATGAACATTTGTTATACAATAAGTGGTAAATAACAGAAGGATACTAAAGAGCAACTTGTTGTTTGATACAAATTTTAAAACTTGCTTAGCTAAAAACATTATTTCGTCTATCCTCCGTATTAAATTTGAAGCTAGTCTTTTATCCGTAATATAGCCTGTTAATTATCGTATACAATTATTGGAATTTTTTTTGAAAACACACTATCCAAATAAACTCACGGCTTCATCCAACAAACTTAGTCTGATTTGTCTATAAACAGCAAGAAATTTGTAACTTTCACGTAACATTGGTTCAGTATTATAGAACCATAAACAAAGGAGGTTATACCCAATGAAAAAAACACTATCAATGTTACTGTTATTTCTAATAGTTATGAGTTTAGCGGCTTCGGTTAGCGCGCACAGTATTGATCAAGATTTAGCAGCCCCGCAAGCGCAAATGCTTGCGGCTCATGACGGACCGCCCCCGGTCGACCAACCACCAGCACCAAAAAAGCATCATCATCACAAGAAACCTGCACCACCAGCACCAGCACCACAACCCGATCCACATTTTTAATACCAAAGCCAGGAGCCTCGCGGCCCCTGGCTTCTTCATCCCATTGATCTATAAACCGTACTATTTTAATAGCTAATTTAGGAATTGACTCACTCCTACAACCGACGGGTTATGAGCTAGAAGAATTACCAACTGCCAACATTAAAACCGGTATGGATTTTATCCCATACCGGCCAAAAGAGCCCGTAATAATCTACGCTACAGCCAATGTTGATCATTACATACCTATACGCAATCTTTCGACTACGCACAAGCATTACACAACCAACACCAGCCTTTGCTCGACTACCAACGATACCTACCGAACCTATTGCAATCTCCCGACTACAGTAGACCCTCTATTTCAGTACCCTTGATAGTCTTAGCTCGACCATTATACATCCCTTTTGACCACACGACAACGCTTGGGCTGCCGTACAGCCTTACAAGACATATAACAATCTGCCCGCCGACTATTACCGAGCCTTTTGACCCGATAATACTCTTTGGCCGACTTATACCGAACCTCACGATCCAGCAGAAGTCTTGGCTCAACTATTACGAACCTTTACCCTAATAGTATCTACTTTGCAAGGATTTATATACTTTGTAAATATTGTAAATATTCGGCTGCCAACAATATAGTTTTTTTGGCAGATACATTTTATTGGCAACTTGCTGCTCCTTTTGCCAGGATAATAGCTTGTCCTATATTCCCAAACTCATCGCCATGGGTATAGCCAACAACCGCAAAGTGTTCTGACAGACGCTTGGCTAATGGCTCATAATTTTCGTCTTTTCTCCTTATGCAAGATGATAAATGTACAACTTCCACCCCCTTTTTCTGCAGTGTAGTGATCTTTTTCTCGATATCTCCACCGTTATGCGTAAAACCAACCAACTCTACGTCTTCTCGGTTAGCATAGCGGGCAAAAGAATCTTTCCGTTCAAAAAATGCGTTCATACAACCGCCTCCTGTACAACGCATCATCGTTTCTTTGCGCACTATAATTGCTATCTTCATAGTCCACCTCTATCTTGTTAGTGATATGCCGGCCAGAAAATTATTCGCCTAAACCATAGTCTAGGCGAATATAACATATGCCTACTAAAAATGAAAAGATTTCAAATGCATTTCAACAGCCTACTATATTGAATGCGACAGCTACTTAGTCCATGAAAATTTTGATATCATCTTCGGGATTGGTAATGCCGCTAATACCGAATGTCTCAACAAGCACCTTGGCTACATTCGGCGAAAGGAACCCAGGCAAGGTTGGTCCGAGGTGAATATTTTTTACACCAAGATATAACAGGGCCAAGAGTACAATGACCGCTTTCTGTTCATACCAGGCGATATTATACGATATCGGCAGTTTATTAATATCATCTAAGCCAAATACCTCTTTAAGTTTCAGGGCAATAACAGCTAGCGAGTAGGAATCGTTACATTGACCAGCATCCAGTACACGGGGAATTCCTCCAATATCACCTAACTGAAGCTTATTGTAGCGGTATTTTGCGCAGCCAGCTGTCAATATTACCGTATCTTGGGGCAATGTTTTAGCAAATTCAGCATAGTAATCTCTGCTCTTCATGCGTCCATCGCAGCCAGCCATAACGAAGAAACGTTTAATAGCTCCGCTTTTCACTGCGTCCACTACCTTATCAGCCAGAGCTAATACTTGATTGTGCGCAAAACCACCGACTATCTCCCCTTGTTCAATAGCCTTGGGCGATGAACATTTTTTAGCGTGAGCGATTAGCGCCGTAAAATCTTTCGGCTTACCATTTTTCCGCTCACCGATTTCTTTTAAACCTTCAAAACCGACTACACCAGTTACATATACGCGGTCTTTATAGCTTGTCTTCGGCGGCACCAAACAATTCGTAGTCATCAAGATTGGTCCGTTAAAGGTTTCAAATTCTTTGTCCTGCAACCACCAAGCATTACCGTAATTACCAGCAAAATTGGCATATTTTTTAAAGGCAGGATAATAATGCGCTGGCAGCATCTCGCCGTGCGTATATACATCGACACCAGTTCCCTGGGTTTGCTCAAGTAGTTCTTCCAAATCTTTTAAATCATGGCCGCTGATAAGGATACCCGGGTTGTTTCTCACACCAATATTAACCTTGGTAATCTCTGGATTGCCATAGCTACTGGTATTAGCTTTATCAAGCAAAGCCATAACATCGACACCGTATTTGCCACATTCCATCACCAATGCAACTAATTCATCAGCATTCAGTTTATTGTTGGTAGTAGCAACTAACGCTTTTTGTATAAAGGCTGAAATGGCATCATCGTTATAGCCTAATGTGTAGGCGTGTTCAGCATAAGCAGCCATTCCTTTTACGCCATAGGTAAGCAGTTCACGCAATGAACGAATATCTTCGTTTTCAGTCGCCAAAATTCCTACCGTAGCCGCCTTTTCTTTAAAAGCTTCGGAATTATCAGCAAACCACCGGGTGCCATCATGGCAATCTTGCTTCGACCCATCAGCGGTAAACCATTCAGTTAATTTTTGCCAAATAGATTTCGTACTATCATTTGCAGCTTCTATCACTACCCCCGCTTTTTTCAAAGCATCTTTCACGTTGTCTCTCACGGTCAACGCTTGCTTAATAAGGGCGACAAAGTACTCTTTATCAAAATTTGCATTGGTAATGGTGGCAAATAATCCTTTCATTATGAACTTATCTGCTTCCGGCGTGGCAATACCAGCCTGACGAGCCTCAAGTGTATATACCGATATTCCTTTAAGAGTGTAAATCAACAAGTCCTGAAGATTTGCAACATCAGCCGTTTTCCCGCAAACACCACGCATGGTGCAGCCAGTACCTTTCGCGGTTTCTTGACATTGGTAACAAAACATTGACATATTTTTCTCCCCCTCATATTTGTGATCTTATTAAAACTGTTTAATACAATTCTAACAAAAGATTTACCTATTTAATGTGACCGCAATCACAGTATGAAATTTTTTTATCTAATTTCTCCATTTTCTCCGATCAGTCGGTTAGTCTTAGATATCATGTAGTAAAGCCTTAACGGTAACCACGCTATAGGGCGTATGGAGGGCTGATTACTTTTTCATAGGTTCAGCAACCAAAAATAGCTATTTGTCTTTTTTCAGACAAATAGCTATTATACAAGGCGTTATTTATATTTGTGTTATACTTTTATAGCATTCGGCCCTAAAATTGCTTCAAGATCTTTTTCAGCAGTTGAAACAAGTTTGATTTTAAACTGTTCTACCAAGGTTTGCAGTACGGCAGGGGTAAAGAAAGCGGGAAGTGTGGGACCGATGTAGATATTGTGAATATCGAGAGCTAGTAGGGTAAGCAGTATAGCAACGGCCTTCTGCTCATACCACGATAGTACTAGCGTAAGTGGCAACTCATTTACGCCACAGTTGAACGCTTCTGCTAAAGCAACGGCGATACGAATTGCTGAAAACGAATCATTGCACTGCCCCACATCCAGCAGTCGGGGAAAGCCAGCCACCATACCAAAGTCTTTATAATTAAATCGATATTTGCCGCAGGCTAACGTAAGTATCACGGTATTGTGGGGAGTTTTATCAGCAAATTCAGTGTAATAGCTTCTACCTGGACGGGCACCGTCACAACCGCCAATTAAGAAGAAGTGTTTAATTTCCCCTGACTTTACAGCCTCTACAATCTTACCTGCATTACTAAGTACTGCATGGTGCCCAAAGCCTACAGTAATCTTGCGTTCAGGTTCATCTTCTTTGAATCCCCCTAGCGCCAAAGCCTTATTGATAATGGGGGTAAAATCTTTACGACCATTGTGTTCCTCGATATAAGGCATATCAGAGAAACCAACAATACTGGTTGCGAATATTCTGTCACTGTAGCTGTCACGCGGCGTCATTAAGCAGTTTGTCGTCATAAGGACGCAACCTGGTAAATTGTCAAATTCCTTTTGTTGATTCTGCCATGCAGTGCCAAAGTTACCAATGAGATGCTTATGCTTTTTCAATTCAGGATAGCCATGACTGGGAATCATTTCGCTGTGCGTATAAATGTTGATACCTTTACCTTCGGTTTGCTCCAACAGTTGCTTAAGGTCTTTCATGTCGTGTCCGGACACAACGATGAACGGCCCAGCCTTTTTGGATATGAGTATTTCTGTTGGTTCGGGATTACCATATTCACCGGTGTTAGCTGCATCAAGCATTTCCATGCATTTAAGATTGGTCCTGCCTAGTTCCATGCATAGACCTAGCAATTCAGGCACACCTAATGATTCGTCTAATGTAGCAGCCAGTCCCTTGAAAAAAAAATTTCCTACTTGCTCATCTTTCTTACCAAGTACTAGGGCATGGTGGGCATAGGCAGCCATGCCTTTAAAGCCATAAATTAACGTTTGTTGCAGCGACCGGATATTCATATCCATTGATTGGTCCGTCATAATACCAAACTTTGGGGCATCTCGCAGCATTTCTTTCTTAGTAGCCGGAGCGATATATTCTGCCTCACGTGGTGCAGACTGCACTTTACCACTTAGCTGCTCTTTTAGCTGAGATTTTATTTTGTTGGCTTCTTGTATATAGCTCACAAAACGCTCAGGGTCAAAGTTCACATTGGTAAGGGTAGCAAACATCGCATCCATAATAAACTTGTAGGTTGGAGTGTTAATCTCACCGCCATCCTGTATAATTTGCCAACCATAATAACCAATTCCTTTCAGCGAGTGAATGAGAACATCATGCAAAGCTGCAACTTCAGGTGTTTTGCCGCATACGCCCATCTTTACACAGCCTTTACCACCTGCGGTCTGTTCACATTGGTAACAAAACATTGTATTATCCATATTAAAACTATCTTCCTCCGATCGTTTCGATTCTTTTAAATATGCCATATGCATTCAACTAGTAGTATGTATCATTGAAATACTCTTATTCACTTAGCTGTGATACACATCACATTAAATGATCTGGAAAGATAGTATAATCCTGGTACAACAACGCTAAACCAACGTTACAATAAAAGGAGGTAGGTGGTTTATGGCACATAGGCATGAAACTACAACTTCACCGCAAAGCTGGCGTCACCGGCGACTTAATATCAAACACATTTTTAGCTCTTCAGTGGGAGCAATGCTAAGCATTGGTGCAGTAGCTTACCTCTCATCAATTACAGGCATAGCGTTTCTAATGCCTCCGCTTGGAGCAACTTGTTTTATTGCGTTTGTCATTCCTGATAGTGCTTTTGCCCAACCGCGAAATATTATCGGCGGACATCTTCTATCTAGTATAATTGGAATGCTTTGCGCTTATTTCTTCGGGGTAGAGTGGTGGTCATACGCAGTGGCGGTAAGTATGGCTATTGCGGTAATGCAAATATTACGGGTGTTGCATCCCCCAGCGGCTGCCGATCCGCTTTTACTGATAATGCAAGGGACAATTTCTTGGGATATCTTAATCACTCCGATACTTAGCGGCAGTGTTATATTGGTTGTATTTGCCATACTATTTAATAAATTCATCGCAAAACATCGATACTTTCGAATCATTTTATTTTATATATCAAGATTCTACGCTTACAATGCAAACCGTTTTTGCTAGTATATCGTTCATCGCAAAAGAGAATACAATTCACTGGTTATAATATACCGCTAATGGCGTGAATCCAGCCATTCTTTATATTCTCAGTTAATTCTATATCACTTTCTAACAACAATAAGTAGCATTTTAAAATTATCTATTGCATCCAGACCATGCGGAATATTGGCGGGCATTACTACTACCTGCCCCTTTTCCGCATTTGTTTTTTCTTCCCCTATAGTGATTTCTGCCGCCCCATCGATAATATAAATCATGGCGTCGCCTGATGCCGCATGAGTGCTTATGCCCTCACCTTGCGCAAAGGCAAACAGCGTGATACTAATTGCGTCATTCTGCGCAAGAGTAATACTGATAACCTTGCCGGCCTGGTATTCAACCAGTTTTTTCCAATTCCAAAGCCTTGCTAAATTCAATATTTTTGATATATTTTTTTTCCATTCTAGCCTCATCCTCCAAAAAAGCTCTCTCGTTGGATGCTATTGATGTTATACCCGGTAAATCTCATACCGGTTGACGCTAGCGCCATCAAGCCGATCAGGCACTTGCCGAAAACAATAATCTGCGTTGATTCCGCCCACAAATCCTTTAAGCCAACTCCGGTAGAGCTTTATCATTGTCCCGATGTCGCCCCCGACTCGTTTCCAATTTGGTTCCTGCAAACACGTACCTGTTTCCCAAACAACACTGTCCGGCTGCGATGTCACAACCATATCGGCTTGATCGCAAGGCATTCCGTTGAGATAGTAGTCATTTAACGCCTTATATATGCCTGGTGCTATATTCATATCATATTTGCCTCGTATCTTTGCATTATCACCCGTCATTTTTCCATGTTCCAAAAAAGCTTGTTCGAGCATTTCCTTTGCAACGCCGCCGCACGTATCGAGCAACTCTTTAATGAAAGCAGCTTCCCTGGTTTCAACAATATTAATCTGGCGCTGCAACCATCCATGTATATTGTCATGGTCAATGATTTCACTTAGGTCAACGTCCGGTAACGGCTCACCATACGTTTGCATAACTTGTTCCCGCAGTTCTTCAGCCGTTGCCCCGCACATTTCATATGCTTTTCCGTAAATATATTCTTCCCGCTGGCTGACCAACTGAATTTTCCCGTATAGCCAATAATGAATCTGACCAATAAATGCGCTCATTACTTTTCTCCACTCAGTATAGATTTATTTAATGCTTCAGCCAGTTCGTTAACGTCAAGCCCATGAATATCAGCTGCTTTTCTCAGCGCCTCACCAGTAGCCGATGGACAGCCGAGACAGCCCAAACCAAACGATCGTAATACTGGTATAGTCTGAGGATATACCCTAATGATATCGGCAATGAGACTATCTTCATTAATGCTATCTCCAACTACCAGATTTCCTTCAGTCAATCCCCCCGGTTTTGGTATAATTTGTTCCCCCTCTGAATACGGCTTAGTTAATAGCTCAGTGACAGTATTATTATTAAACTCTCCCAGAATGTCATTCGCAAATTTTTGAAAACCAATCCGCTCTATAAACTGGCCAACCCGTTCTATGTCAGCATTTTTTTGGTAGTACCTTACAATAATATCAATGATTCTTATGGTATCTTCGTAATTCAAATTATTTATAAGCTTATCGCCAAGCCTAGGATGTGCCCCAGCGCTTCCGCCAACATAAATATCCCAGCCTTCATCTGTGCCGATAACGCCTATATCCTTGACAATAGCTTCCGCACAAGAATTAGGACATCCAGAGACCCCCATTTTCATTCGCGAAGGCATTTCTTTCTTAATGTACCGAGTGTCTAATTCGAGACCAAGTTTTATGCTGTCCTGCTTACCTCGCTTACAAAAAGCGATTCCCGGACAAATTTTTACGCTACGAACACAGTTAGCAAATCCCATGGCTGGCTGCATCCCCAACTCATCCCAGATATTATCAATATCCTCTGCTTTCAATCCAGTAATCATAATACGCTGGGCTGAGGTCAGTTTCATTGTACCGCCATACATCCTCGAAACATGAGCAAATTTATCCAATACCTCAGGCTTAATAAAACCTCCCGGCAAATGCGGTGTTATCGCATACGTTTTTTTGCCATTATGGATTTTCTGTAAGTTGGCTCCTTTAGGTAACATCCCACTCTTCCTCCTTGCACCACGCTATAGCTAGCTTTTAACTATATATTACCCGTATTTTTCTTGTCATACTATGATCTACATCACAAAGCAAGGTAACTTATACCACTCCATAAATTTCATACAAATTTGACTCCGCCACTATTCGCTTATAAAACAAAAAGCCTATTTTCCAACCAAACACAGTTGAAAAATAAGCTTTATCTTATAATTTACATTAACTGCTTTCTACATTTTGTACTCATAATATCGGCGCAATCCATTTAGATCAAGGATAATTATTCGCCGTTCATCCCCTTCCAAGATTTTGTCTTTTTTCATAACACTGAACACTCGACTTACAGTCTCCCTCGTGGTTCCCACTAGATTAGCAATATCCTGCCTAGTAATATCAATATCAATTTCTAAACCATGACAGGTTCTTCTACCATGACGACGCGCTAAATTCTCTATGGTCTGCGCTATTTTTGCGTAACTATCAGAGAATGCAAGCAATTTCACCTTTCTCTGAATGAACAATAATTTTTTGCTCATAACCTGGATGATGTTCATAGCAACTCGAGGATGATTGATAATTACCGGTTCAAGGTCATTATTGCGTATTATGCCTACACATGATTCTTCTACTGCAATGGCTGTAGCTGGATAAGGCTCCTTATTAAACAGCAGCACTTCGGCAAAGACCTCGCCAGGTCCCAAAATATTAATGATATGTTCCCGTCCGTCCGCCGATAATTTTACTATCTTAATTTTACCGCTCTTTACGTAATGAAATCCTACTCCATTTTCTCCCTCCATAAAGATAGTCTCATTTTTTATATATATCCGTTCAATCGTCACCCGGTTGATAATCGCCAAATCTTCTGGCGGCAAATCTTCAAACGCAGGAACATTTCTCAAATATTCAAACTCCACTGAACCGCCCCTCCCGACATATCCAATATAAAAAAAATTACTATTGCCATGCTTATTGTAGCAAATAACTTAAAAACCTGCCATCACCAACAAGATTGTACTAACCTAATAATTATCACAGGAAATTAGTGCCGCCACAGCTGAATTACAGATTTCTGCACTCAACACTGGTGTAAAAATTGTTTAGGCCTACGTGCAGGATTGTACGACTCAATTTACACCCGCCTTCCAAACATTCATTCGGGTGTAATTATTATAAGTCTAGGCCGGTAACAACTCAAGCAAAAAAGGTACACGCAGGTATTTACTGATGCTAAGGAAAAGCATTCTATAAGGTATACACAACTGCGTGGTCTGCAAAAGTCAGAATCCAGGTGACGTTTACTTTTGCTTGCATCAATTTGAAAAGCTAAACAACTAGAAAACGCAGTTATGGGATATTACCTCCTGTTCTTCACTATCTTGCTAAAAAACAGCTATTTTTTTGAATATCTCGAACACGAAAGGCACCGTACGCTTGCGTACAATGCCTTTTGTCTACAGCCTGAAAAGATCCATTAGGCGCTTTTTAATATTTGAGAATAATCCCGATATGTTATCATTTGCTTATAGTTGAGTCAGGTACTTTCGTCCCAACTATAACTACCCGGTCTTCCGAAGAAAATTCGTCAGTAGCAAGAAATTCACGATCAATTTCTTTTCCATTACGATATTTTATTCGATATGTGCTAACGATAAATCCGTTTTGTCCTTTCTCTTCCACTACTTCTTGGCCAAGTTCAATATTAGAGTCTTGCTTAATAATATTATTTGGTTGAAGTATTTTTTGGTCACTAGAATCAATCTCAATAGCCGGTGCGTTGAGCTGGCATTTGCCATAAATATACACAGTAAGTTGCCCATACTTCACTTCGGCGGTGATATAAATATTGTTAGAAGAAGTATTTTTAAATTTAAAATCCAGTTGATTATCAGCTACGGCTGCATCTTGTCCAAGGGGCACATACCCTGGTGGTCTAAAATGAGACGTCCGCTCTTCTATTCCTAAATCAGCAAGTAAAACAGCATTGTATAGGGTACTAGATACCTGGCATACTCCCCCATCCCATTCAGGAACAAGCTTACCATTAATAAAAACAGGTGTCTCTTTATACCCATAATCGGCTAGCCGTAGACCGACCAACTGATTAAAGGAAAAAACCGCATTTTTTCTAACAAGTATATCAGTAATACTCTGGGTAGCTAACTTGATGTTCGTTGTACAATTTGGGTTTGTAGCATCAAATTGAGTAGAATATGAACCAATTATGCCTTCAATACCTTCGAGGTCTCGCCGTGTTACTTCGGGAACAGTTTCATTTACCGGCAAGGATATAGTTGTAGGCAATTTCTGTAATAATTTCGTTGAAACAGCAGCCATAGTAGCCTCAATGTCGACAGCCAGTCCAATCCGTTCCGAGATTATTGTAAAATCGTGATTGGATCGTAATAGAGTGGCTTTTTGGGGATCTTGATTAATGGAGGCAGCAATCTGTAAAATAATGTCTAATAATTTATCATTGTTATAAGACAAGTCTAGCGGAATTGAATAGCCGCTATGTAGTGTTACAAATTTTTCTTTTAGCTGCTTGAGTATATTACCGGAACGCCCCACTGCAAAAGCCTTATTTGCTAAGCCTTCTGAATTAATAGTAAGGTCAATTTCCTGTGCGGCAATGTTCCATTTTTGATCTTTATATGTAAGTATAAGAGCCTCTTGTTTGGTTTGTTCATAAAAAGCGGCATCTAGTTTTTTTTGAGCTTCTTTCTTAGATAATCCGCCAACATCAATGTTTCCTACTTTAACTCCGTCATATACTAAATCTGTTATTGCAACGGTAGCATTAATAGATAACATACTGACAATGCTTAATAGTACGATAACACCTAAATACGGCATTGTCTTTAATAAGCGCTTACGCTGTAGCTGCACATGATATCCTTCCTATCTTTTGTAATACGAAAATCCCCCGCAAAGCGGGGGCTATCTTAGATACTCATTGAAAGTTCGACAAATTTTCCAGCCAACTTCGCTTTTTGAATGACTTCTTCGGTAATTTCTCCATTTTGTTCAACAATTAACACACCATTGTCCGTTGCAATTTTCCGATTAGCTTTTTTGCCAAGCAAATATTTACGTTGTTTATCATCAAATTTTTTGGATAAATCTTCTGATGACTCTTGAACTGTTTTGGGTCGTTCACCAGCATCAGGTTTAACAACTTGTGTAGCTTCGACTGTTTCCGTTGATGGTACCGACCGACTTAGTGACGCTGTATGATGAATAACCGGTATCTCTTCATCGGCTATGATAATAACATCTTTACCAAAAGTTATGACTTGTTCCCCAGCAACAGACTTAGTTTCAGTTTCATTGCTGATTTCGCAGTTAACAATTCTACCAGTATCATCCATTTCAATTTCACTGACTTTACCTTGATACCGACCATTCCTAGTTAATACTTTTGCTCCAATAACTTTTACATCAGCTTCCAGGAATTTTTCTAAGTCGGGCGCGCTCTGAATAGATATAATATGAGTACTGCTTTCGGTAGTAATGGCGTTTTCACCAATGCCGGACACCGCAGTGAAAGGAAGTAACTTAGCTCCCAGATACCATTTACCATCTTCTACCACAATGGCGGCAACAGTTCCTTTATCCGCATCAACAACTAGTCCTTTTGCAGTCCCTAATTCACTACCTTCTTTAATGCTTATGACCTGAAGGCCAAGAATATCCACAGTTTTTTTCATTACCTTTACCCCCTATTTATCTAATTTATGCTAAAATTCGCCATTCCCGAAATTCAACATTAATTTCTTCAGAAATATCTACCGGAATTTGATTGAATGGAAGATAGCCGGTCCGTCGCTGAATTAAGGTATTCTTGATAATACGCAGATAGGCAATCGTTGATATTAATTCACGCTCTAACAATGAGTTACGCGCTAAACCAGGTAAATTACGACTAATAGTCAAAAACGATATAGCTTCATCATATGCTCCCTTATTCATTAACAGCTTGGAAATCTCCAGCGCCAAGTGCGGTGCGGCATCGCTCTCATGGTAGAGGTTATAAGCTTGTCTAAAGGTATCAAGCGCTAATTGGTTATTCCCAGTTTCTTTATGTTGGAAAGCAAAATCGAGCAAATCATCTAATGAATTGGAAAGTGAATATTCGATAGTAACCAATGGACCATCATCTCTATGAGTAAATGTAGCATCACTTATCTCAGTCTCCCTTGTTCCAGCGAGACCAGTATGTGGCGCTGTATCAGGTGATAAGTCTAATTCAAAAGAATCATTATCTGTTTTCTTTTCAAAATTGGGGTTGTCATAATAAGCGACAATATAGGCAAATATGACAGCAAATAACGCTAAAAAAACAATAGTTCCGGCTAAACCAACAAAACTTACCACAAGACGTGGTAAGCCAATACATAAAATAAGTGCACAGGCTGCGCATAAAAGCAGTGATTTCAAGCTTAATGAAATTTTAAAAAGTTTATTGGCTAGTAAATATACGATAAAGGCAGTAAAAGAAATTGCCAATAATGTTATTACTAGATATTCCACACTTCATCACCTAAATTCGTTTGAGAAACTTTTCTTAATAGCCATTCATTTATGATGTTTATTTTATCCTCTAAGTTTTTATTTCGAAATGGTTTATCGGCTTCTGAAAAACACTTTGGGGAATATGAAACATTGAGTAAAAATAAGATGTTATCAAATAAAGAATCGTACAGCTTAACGCTATAATGAGAACGTCTATCCAAAAATCCACGCTTATACCTCCCTATCACTATTTACTTGAAAAATTATTTTTAAAAACAAAAAACACCTAGTCAAAAACAGACAGACAGGTGCCAACAAATACAATTCTCCATTGAATCGGCAACCTGGCAGTCGTAGACATCTGTCCTTAGACCCATAGCTTTGCGTCCTTATTTTTCAATAAGTTTGCCAAAAATATTTTAATTTTTTGTCAATTTTTGTTGAATAAATTTAATGTTTAAATTTTACACCTACATCCATCTATTAGTCAAGAATTTTTAGGACTAAAGTCTCATTTTGTAAAAAAGGGTTGACGTACGATATTTATATTCTTTTTAAGACATATCAAATAACGACCCAAAAAATAATCGTGATCTTTGGACGATAATCATTAAATAAATAGAACTGCCTTTACATTCGAAAAGAATTAATTAATAATGACCATTAACTCGAAAATCTAGATCATTATCGTAAAAAAGAAGCTTGAAAAACCACGTCTGTGCGTTTTTCGAGCTTCTTTACCATATTTGTTACTGCTCCCTTAACCCTACAGCGCATTCTCTTTGATATTGTTGCGCAAATGTATAGCTTCGGCAACTGCTTGGGCCTTTATTTTATCTTCTCCGGCAAGGTCGGCAATAGTTCTGGCAACTTTGAGCACCCTATCATAGCCTCGTCCGCTCAGATTCATTTTTTCAAAAACTTGCTCAAGCAAGTTTTGGGCTTCACTGGTAAGTTTGCAGGTTGTTTTTACTTGGCGGTGACCCATTTGCGAGTTAGCAAATAAACCATATTTGCTGAGTCGCGACAATTGCCGGCTCCTAGCTTCTTCGACTCGTTGCCGGACAACGGCTGAGCTCTCATTGGCACCACTGGCAGTAATTTCTGAATACTCAAGCCGTGGCACACTAATGGTAATGTCAATCCGGTCTAACAACGGCCCGGAAATTTTTTTGATGTAACGGCGAATATCAGCTACAGAACATGTACATTCCCGGGATGAATCTCCTAAAAAGCCGCATGGGCAAGGATTCATCGCCGCCACCAGCATAAATTGGGCAGGATATGATAGCTGTGCGGCTGCCCGGGAAATTGTAACTTCGCCGTCTTCGATCGGCTGACGGAGTACTTCTAGCACCTGGCGTGGGAACTCGGGCAGTTCATCTAAAAACAGCACGCCGTTATGGCTTAAGGTAACTTCACCAGGCCGCGGCACACGCCCGCCACCAATCATTCCGGCATCGGATATTGTGTGATGCGGATTCCGAAATGGCCGATTGTCAACTAACCCGGTATTATTTTTTAATAGGCCGGCGATGCTGTATATCTTCGTTACTTCCAGAGCTTCATGCTCGGTTAATGCTGGCAGTATCGATGGCAGACGCCGGGCTAACATCGTTTTCCCCGATCCGGGTGGACCAACTAAAAGGATATTATGACCGCCAGCGGCGGCGATTTCAATAGCCCGCCGAGCCACCAGTTGACCTTGAACCTCAGCTAAATCGTCAAAAGCTACCGTCTCTGAATGCGTCATCGCGTGTTTTATTACCGGAACAAGTAGCTTTTCGCCTCTTAGATGAAGCACAACATCTTCTAACGTGGCCGGAGCATAAACCGCGGCCGTTCCGGCAAAAACAGCTTCTTGGGCATTATCTGGGGCAACAAAGATATTTTCTTTACCTGCTTCGGCAATGGTAGCAGCCCTTGGCAGTATCCCGGATATGCCCCGTAGTTTTCCATCCAACGATAGTTCACTGATAAACACGTACCGCAAGCAACTTTCCGGCTCAATCTGACCGCTAGCCGCCAAAATCCCCACCGCAATCGGCAGGTCAAGGCCAGAACCATCTTTACGCATATCAGCCGGGGCAAGATTAATCGTAATCCGCCGCACCGGAAATTCAAACCCGGCATTTTTAATTGCCGCTCGTACTCTCTCGCGCGATTCTTTTACCGCAGTATCAGGCAGGCCGACAATGTCAAGGCCCGGCAATCCATTGGACATATCAACTTCAACGATAATCAGCTCACCATTAATCCCCAGGGTCGTGGCTCCGTAAGTCTGGGCAAACACCCTCTCCATACCCCCATTAAGGCAAAAGCCTCCTAAGCGGGCCTAGCTCTCACCAAAAGCATTTATGATATGATTAAGCCTAGCATTTTTAATATCATCTTTCAGCCATACTTCCATGACATCAAATCTAACTCTTGCCTCCCATTGACCGGTTTGTTTAAGATACCACAACGCAGTTTGGGTTATTTTGCGTTGTTTGTGCAAGGTTACTGCTTCGCCTGGGCTGCCATATAAATCGCTGCTCCGGGTTTTTACTTCTACAAATACAAGCATGGTTCGCTGTTCGGCAATAATATCAATTTCACCTGTTGCGGTACGATAATTGGTTGCCAGTATTTTATATTTGTTTTTCAGCAAATACTCCTGAGCCAACTTTTCCCCGGCCACGCCAGCCATCCGATTGCTCATGTTTACCGTTCCACGACGTCGGCGATATAGAGTTGCGGCTGCTTCGACAAATCAATTTCTATCATCCGCTCAAGCCGCTGTTTATTGGCATCAGCAATCATCCGGACTACAGGTTTATGTTTGACTTCTTTGGAGATATCGACAACTACACCTATTTCATTACTGTTCAGCCTAACCACTGTTCCGATAGGATAAACAGCAATATTACTGGTAAAATTGTTAAGAATTTCGCTTCTAAAATATCTTCCTTCGGCATTATTAATAATCGCCAAAGCTTCGTAAACCGGCAAAGCCGCCCTATAGGCAACATCGGCAGTAAGCGCATCATATACATCAGCCACGGCTACGATTTGCGCAAACTCATGAATTTCTTCTCCCGTCAATGCCCGGGGATAGCCGCTGCCATCATAGCGTTCATGATGCTGTAACGCACAATGCGCCGATACAAGATTAATTTCCGGATTTTTTCGCAAGATATCAAATCCAAACTGACTATGTTTGCGCATGTCTTCAATTTCGGTTGTGCTCAAGCGATCCTTTTTGTTTAGCACATCCTGATCGAGCTCAAGTTTCCCGATATCATGCAATAAGGCCCCTACCCCTAAATCCCGGAGTCGTAATTCATCATACCCCAAACTAATGCCAGTCATAACCGATAAGATACATACATTGACCGAGTGATTAAATAAATAATCACTTTTGGTACGCATATCCATAAAATTAACCAGTACGCCATGATTGCGGCATAATTCATCAACTAAATTATTAGCCGTCTTCTTGGCTTGACTAGCGTCAACCATTTTCCCCAGTTTAACTTTATCCATTATGTTTTTGGCAGTGCTAACTGCCTCCATCCGAGCTTTTTCACTAACTACGTCCGGCACTTCAATATCTGCAGTTAACTCATCTTCAATATATATATAGGAAACATCAATCTCTTTAAGACGATCAACATATCGCTCAGTTAGCTCCATTCCGGCATTCAAGAGAATTTTTCCATCAGCCGAAAATAGCGGTCTAGCAATCTTCATACCTGGTACTATATTATCCAATAGAATACGGCGCATGCTTGCCCTCCCCAGAAAACAATTATCTTCTGCCTTGATCTAACCTATATACATAGGCTAGAATTTCAGCCATAGCTTGGTACAATTCCACCGGAATCTCCCGTTCCAACTCTACGGCCATCAGCATACTGACTAATGTTTTATTTTGATAAACCGGAACCCCATGCTGATCGGCGGCAGTTAAAATTGATTTTGCAATATGACCGGAACCTTTCGCCACAACACGCGGAACACTATCTTGTTGCCGATTGTAACGAATCGCAACCGCGTGATCCATTTCTTTTTTTTCCGGTTCAGTCATAATTTACCACCTTTCAAAATAAGGGATAGTGCCCTTCAGGTACCGCAGCAACGCTTATATCGGTCAAGGTAAACTTTGAGCCCCCGACATTCTCTCGAATGTCGGGAATAAAACCCTCAAATTTTTCGGCAGCATTCTGATCACTAAATTTAACCCGAACATGGAGCTGATAATCACCGAACACATGCAACACAATATCAACCAGACCAATATTCTCCGTAGCCATACACAATCTGACCCACACCTCCGGCAAAGCCCCTTCTACTGCGGCTTCCTGGCTGCCATCCTTGAAAATATGGATATAGGTAGGATAGGGTTTCGCCTCCGGACTTAAGAATAATGGAACAAGCAACGTCATCCCATTGTGCTGAGCATCAGCCTGAACCTGAACATTCTTCTCGGCAAATCTATGTACGGCTACTGCCAGTTGCCGCAACTCATTCCCGGTCTGATTCAGCACTTCTTTCGGCATATTCAGCCACTCGCGAACAGAATCCAATTTAGCCAAAGTCCAGGCTTTCTCAAGCTCCGGCAAATTATGCATTCTTGCCGCCTGACGAATATTAGCCGGCAAAATATCTTTGTCTTTAACCATATTGGTCAAAGTTTCCAATAAGGTTTTGGCCTGCGGTGACTTTTCTAATGCTTCGGCAAACTGCCGAAAATTTTCCACAATATCATTTTTTTGCAAGGCAGAGTTTTTACTAACCAGTTGTTCAAACCGATCAATAATTTTCTCAACAACAGTTTGCAAACTCTTCGTCGCTTCAGGTTGTTCATCTGCAACAGGCTTAGCATTGATGATCGTTAAACCAGTTGCATTTTCTTTTTTGCTCCCATGAACAATATTTTCTGCCACCAAATCAGCCTGCAACGGTAATGGTTGCTCCGGATTTTGCTTAGCTGCTACCTTACTGCCGGCTTCCGCCGGATCATTCCCGGTTTCCTGAAGAACTTGCCGTACTACTTGCTCCACCTCATGAATCAAGATTTCTTTACCCGGCAGTTGGCCGAAACGGGAAAGACTTTCAGCTGTTTCCGCCACAAACTTTTCTAAAACTTGCGGTAACTTTTGCCCGGTTTCTAGGTTTGAATCACTTTTCGCTAAAATTTGGCTGGCGACTTGTCTTAAAAGCGGTGCAAGTTCCGCCGGGTCAGCCTGACTTGTAAGCTGCCTAGCCACGGCCAGCGTATGTTTTCCCGAGAAATTACCAAGCTTGGTCTGCTGTTTAAATGCTGTCAACAGTTTTTGCCCGGTTTCCGTTAATCCCTCCGGAAATTCCTGTTTAAATACTGCCGCATCATTAAAACTGCTAGCCATACTCGCAAGGGTATCAACTGCAGCCTTTTGGTCTTTTAAGATTTTCGTAAAACCGCCTGCGAGTGCAGTAGACGCCGTAAACGGCTGCTGTAAAAGTTCCTTTGCCTGAGTTCCGACTTGCTCCGGTAACTGTTCCAGGCCAACATTTTGTTCCGTCAATAGCTTTGCTAGCTCAGCTAATAACGTTTTTACTTCAGCATCTAAAAATAGCTCAACCTGTTGCCCAGTAAGCTGACTTAACGGCTGAGCTTCGGGTATTTGTTCTGCGACATTATCTGCGGCAGTGGTTGACACTGTATTTACTTCAATAGGATTTATTGGTGGTGTAGTAGGTACGTTTATTTTCATTAGCTATATCCCCCAAATTTTATCGGCGCAAAAGTCTGGCGATGCTGAGGACATGGTCCATATTTTTTGATTGCCTCAAGATGTTCTTTCGTGCCATATCCTTTGTGACGGGCAAAACCGTATTGGGGATATTCTTCGTCTAATTTATCCATCAATCTATCTCTGGTTACTTTAGCTATGATCGACGCAGCCGCAATCGCCTGGCTGAGCGCGTCGCCTTTTATAATCGATTGGCTGGGAACAGTGAGTTTATTGAGCGGCACCGCATCAATGAGCACTGCCTCCGGGGCTATTGTCAGTTGTTTAATACTTTCGTACATTCCAGCAACCGTAGCCTGATATATGTTTATTCTATCAATTGTTGCCGCGGAAACTTCAGTATAACTAATCGCCAGAGCCTTTTCACTGATTATGTGAAAAAGTTCTTCCCGCTGTTTGGCGGACAATTTTTTCGAGTCATTGATGCCCTTTATGAGTAAGTTGGGCGGCAAAATAACCGCCGCTGTAACCACCGGCCCCACTAACGGACCGCGTCCAGCTTCATCGACACCGGCAATCATTTGACAGCCTTGCGCTAGGAAGCTGCGTTCATATTCATACATCGCCTCAAGGCGAATTTTTTCTTTTTTCGCGGCGTCCTGCTGTTGTAAGTATCGTGCAGCTAGGCGTTTTACCGTAATCCGGCTGTCGGCTTTAATTTCGGTAATTAATTCCGACGTAACATCGCCGGACGCCAACAACATGGCAATTTGTTTACTATTCATCCGGCTTATATCCAAGATAATACCTCCGTTTTTAGAAGCTATGTATCCATCTTTTTAGTATTCTTGCTAAAAAAAAAAATCCCTGCAAATTAATCAGATAAAGCAAACAGAAATCGGCACTATTGCCGATTTCTGTTTGCTTTAATATTCTATTTCTGCGGGATAATCGAGGGAAAACCGTCCAAGCTTTCCTTCGCGAAATTCGCTTAGTACAATACGCCCAGCTTTGTCAAGGTCGATGATACCGCCGCTGCGCATACAACCCCGGCGAGTACCAATCTTGGTCAAAATTTCTCCCATTTCCTCGGAAAGCGGGGCTTCCAGCCGGTATCTTTCGATCAGCCGGTCAGGATACTGTTGTGCCAATACAGACAGTAATTTAAGGATTACTTCTTCCAAGTTAACCGCTTCGTCACTGATAGCCCCGGTAGCCGCTAGTCTAAACGCCGCTTCCTGGTCTTCCAGTTTTGGCCACAAGACTCCCGGAGTATCTAATAGTTCCAGGTTCTTGCCAATTTTAATCCACTGCTGACCACGGGTTACGCCCGGTTTATCACCAGTACGCGCCGTAGCTGCGCCTAACAGGCGGTTTATCAGCGAAGATTTCCCCACATTAGGAATGCCGAGAATCATCGCCCTTACGGCCCGCGGTCTTATCCCTTTAGCCACAAGTTTATCCATTTTGAAGCGAGCGGCATCAGCCACCCTGGCAATAAGTTCTTTTGAACCTTTACCACTTAACGCTTCCACCACAACAACCGGTCGCTTCAGTTCCCGATAATGTGCCAGCCAGCGTTCAGTAGTCACGCTCTCAGCTAAATCAGCCTTGTTCAGCGCTACAATGCGTGGTTTATCCCCGACTATTTCATCAATAATCGGGTTCTGACTGCTAAGCGGAATCCTAGCATCCAATAGTTCAACGACTACATCAACTAATTTTAACTGTTCACGGATCATCCGGTGAGCTTTCGCCATATGACCGGGAAACCAATGTATGGTCATAGTCCACTTCCTAGTTTATATACGTTTACTACGGAAGAGCCTTGAAGTGGTCAACCGGCCAGAATATAACAATAGCCTTGCCTTTGATCAATTCATACGGCACAAACCCTACATCATTAAACCGGCTGTCTTCCGAATTATTACGATTATCACCCATAACAAATATATGTCCTGCTGGAACCGTTGCTAACGGATATGAACCTCGGGTCTGCTCAAAGATATATTTTTCATTTTGCAATTCACCATTAACAAATACCCGGCCGTCTTTAATCTCGATTGTATCCCCAGGAACTCCAATTACCCGCTTAATAAAGTCGCGGCTCGGGTCCCGCGGATAACGAAATACCAGCACTTCGCCTCGTTCTGGTGCTTTAAACCGATAAATGAACTTGTTGACAACCAGCCGTTCACCGCTTTGGAGCGTAGGTCGCATCGAGGGACCTTCTACCATATAAAGCTCAACGATAAAATAGCGAATAAAAAAAGCCAACACAACGGCAATAAGTATCGAGACTATCCAGTCTTTTATTTCCGCACCAAGAGTTGAATTACTCAAACCTTTACCTCCTGACCGAATGAAGAAAGGGACTGCCTACAGTCCCCCATCTACTAGCGTCTTTCTTTAATACGAGCCGCTTTACCGGTAAGATTACGCAAGTAATAGAGTTTAGCCCGGCGAACAACACCCTTACGCACTACTTCAATTTTCTCAATACGTCTGGAGTGAACCGGAAATGTACGTTCAACACCAATACGATAAGATATACGCCGTACAGTGAAAGTTTCTCTTACACTAGTACCTTGACGCTTAATGACTACACCTTCAAACACCTGGATACGTTCACGAGTGCCTTCAACGACTTTTACATGAACCTTAACGGTATCTCCTGGCTTGAAATCAGGGATATCATTCCTCAACTGTTCTTGTTCCAATGCTTTTACTATATCCACTTAAAGTCCTCCTCATACTAGACGTTCGTACCGGTGTGAAGGCAGAGGACCGTCCGTTATACACATTCTGGATTATATCATATGTACCTACAAAACACAACTTGAAATCAATTATTCCGCCTTATGCCACCACGGTTCGCCTAAAAGGCGGTCTAATATTATCGCAACTGCCGAGCGTACGCATAGATGATTGTAATCTCCCGGACCATAGATTGGCTCCAAAATATAATCAAATCCGGCCATGACTTCTCTCTCCATGCCATAGCCAGTGCCAAAAAGCACTAAGCAAGGCCGATCACCAGTCTCAATCATTGACCGCATGTGTTTGTACGACACGGTATTCTTATAAAGCCGGGCATCTGTCGTGACAATAATTGGAGCAACGCCTTCGGCTTCGGTAATTTTGGCAACTGCCGCCTTTATATCAGGCACAATATCTAGAATCGACAACGCTTCTTTACGATCAGGATTGTACTCGCTGCCAAACCCCTCTTGCCAATAGCCCATCATCTCGCGAACAAGATTGGCCTGGCTGTCTAAAGGATGAATGACAAAATACCGTTTAATCGAATAGGTACGCGCTGTCCGTGATATATCGTGAACATCAAAGTTGGTAATAGCAGTTGCAATGACTTCGTAGTTTTTATTATAAATGGGGTAGTGGACCAGGCCTAAATAAACATTTGCAGCCATGTCATCGTCCCCCCTGTTCATCAGAAATTTCCCGTAATAGTTTGGCGTCTTCCGGGGTTAGTTTTACCGACTCTAATAAATCAGGCCGACGTTTCAAGGTATTGCGCAGCGACTCTTTCCGCCGCCATCTGGCAATTTTAGCGTGATCACCAGAAATAAGCACCTCAGGCACCTCCCAGCCACGATACTCCCGCGGTCTGGTGTACTGAGGATACTCCAACAGTCCGGTATAAAATGAATCATCGATCGCAGCATCACTTGCTCCAAGAACGCCCGGTAACATTCTGGCCACCGCATCAACAATGACCATCGCCGGAAGTTCTCCTCCGGTAAGAACGTAATCGCCGATAGATATGGCTTCATCAACCACATGTTCACGCACCCGGTCATCCATTCCCTCATAATGCCCGGCAACAAGGACCAGTTGCTCATAACCAGCCAATTCTCTGGCTTTAGCTTGATCAAAAGTTTGTCCACCAGGACACATGAGAATGACCCGACGGCGCACTTCCTGGTCAACCGTGACACTTTCCACTGCCTGGCACACCGGATCAACTTTCATTACCATCCCTGAGCCACCGCCGAACGGAGTATCATCAACGATATGATGCTTATCAACAGTAAAATCACGAGGATTGACAACACCGATTGTCAATAACCCCGCGTCAGTTGCTCGTTTTATGATACTATGCCCGAAAGGGCCGTCAAACATATCGGGAAACAGCGACACAATATCGATCCGCATACTATTCCCATTCTTCCTGTAATTTTACTGTCATCCGTTTGTTAGGTAAATCAATGTTTTTTACAACATCTTTCAGGGCGGGGATCAATACCGGCGTCTTCCCTGCAACTTCAGCAACATAGACATCATTACTGCCAGTCGTTATCACATCGGTTATCGTTCCGAGCGGCTGCCCGTCCTCATCATATACCGCTAAGCCTATAATATCAAAAGTATAGTAATGGCCTTCCGGCAAATCAACTAATTCTTCCTTGGTCACTTGAAGCAGTTTTCCCTTGAGCGCTTCCACGGCATTACGGTCGTCCAAGCCGCGAAATTTCATCAGTACATCCTGCTTATGATATTTTACCCCGGAAATATCTAATTTTTGCCCGTTATCTAACAGCACTTGTTTCATAGTTTGAAAACGTTCAGGGAAATCAGTTAGCGCAATAACACGAACGTCACCCCGCACGCCGTGCGGGGCAACAATTTTTCCGATAGTTATTAAGTTCGTGTTCATAACTACGACCTAAACGCGATTATTTTGCCGTCTTCCAGCAAAATTTCCGCTGATAAAATCTTGTGCAGGTCATCGCCAACTTTGATAGTAATAGTTCTATCCATAGTTCCCTGAGATATTTCTGAACCAAGTTCAAGCGTTGCTGTTTCTTTTAGCTTTTCAGTGGCATGATTCTTAAATTCAATCCGTTTCTGCTTTTCGGCATCAATCTGTTGCCGAAGTGCGGTCAATCCTTGCGCGTCCATTCTAGCTTGTTCAGCCATAACACGCTTTGCATGAAATTCAATTTGCTGCAATTCATGATCAGCATTTTTAATTGCTTCCTGAATTTCAACTGCCAACTGTTTTTTTAGCTTATCGGTTACTTTGGCCTTAATGGCCACCGGGCATTTTAAAGTCATACTTTCCATATATACACCCTCTTAAAGGATTTCTACCATGACTTTTTGGTTTTCCCTGGTAGCAGCCGCTTTAACAACCATCCGCAGTGCCTTGGCTATTCGGCCTTGACGACCAATAATTTTGCCCATATCCTCAGGGGCGACACGTATTTCATAAGTAGTGACGTTATTATTAACTGTAGCTGTGACGTTGACCTGATCTGGGTTTCTCACTAAGGATTTGGCAATAACTTCAACCAGCTCTTTCATCAAACTACGCCTCTTTCTTGGTGCGCTTAAGTTCATCCCATTTTGTAAGAATACCAGCTTTGCTGAACAAATCCTTTACAGTGTCGGTAGGTTGAGCACCAGTGCTCAGCCAATTAAGAGCTCTTTCTTCGTCGATTTGAACGGTCGCCGGAAGGGTAGTAGAATCATAATGACCAATATTTTCAATGATTCGGCCATCACGCGGCGAACGAGAATCAGCTACAACAATACGATAGAACGGGCTTTTCTTAGCGCCCATACGTTTCAAACGGATTTTAACTGCCATGTAAATCACCTCCTTCATATAATAACCATTATCTTCTAAACTAATTATTGCATAAACGGCAGCTTAAAGCCGCCCTTCTTTTTATGTTTTGACATTCCTTGAAAGCGTTTCATCATCTTTTTAGCGTCATCAAACTGTTTTAACAAGCGATTAACATCCTGAACCTTGGTCCCGCTCCCTAAGGCAATACGTTTGCGGCGGCTGCCGTTAAGTAACGATGGATCGCGGCGTTCTTGGGTCGTCATCGACTGAATAATCGCTTCAACGCGTTTAACCTGTTTTTCGTCTATTTGAACATCTTTGAGCTTCTTTAAGTCACCCATGCCCGGTAGCATCCCGAGGATGTTCTCTAACGGGCCCAACTTACGAACCTGCTGAAGTTGGTCAAGAAAATCTTCCAGGGTAAATTCTTCTTTGCGCAACTTTTTCTCTAAAGCCTGAGCTTTTTCAAAATCAATGGTTGATTCAGCTTTTTCAATCAGACTAAGTACATCACCCATACCTAAGATGCGGGAAGCCATCCGATCGGGATGAAAAGGCTCCAGAGCGTCTAACTTTTCACCCTGGCCGGTAAACTTAATCGGGCAACCAGTCACTTTCTTAACTGAAAGCGCGGCACCACCCCGAGCATCGCCGTCTAGCTTGGTGAGGATAACCCCGTCCAACCCCAGGTCTTTATTAAAGGCTTCAGCTACGGTAACCGCATCCTGACCAGTCATCGCATCGACCACCAGCAGAATTTCATGCGGCTTTACTGCTTGCTTAACGGCCTTCAATTCACCCATAAGTTCTTCATTAATATGAAGCCGGCCTGCCGTATCAATAATAACAAAGTCTCGTGCATACGCTTGCGCATGTTCCATGGCCTTTTTTGCAATAACTACCGGGCTTTCTTTATCACCTAATGAAAATACCGGCACTTCCAATTGCTGACCCAAGACTTCCAACTGCTTAATTGCTGCCGGACGATAAATATCCGCCGCCACTAATAGTGGTTTTTTGTTTTGTTTAACTAAATACTTGGCTAATTTACCAGCGGTAGTTGTTTTACCTGCCCCTTGCAAGCCCACCATCATAACTACGGTCGGCGGCCTGGATGAAACGGTAATCCGACTTTGGGTTCCCCCCATCAGCGCGGTCAATTCATCATTTACAATTTTTATAACATGCTGCGCTGGCGAAAGACTGCCAAGTACTTCCTGCCCAATTGCCCGTTCTTTGACTTTTGCAATAAAGTCCTTCGCAACTTTAAAGTTAACATCAGCCTCTAGCAGGGCTACCCGTACTTCTCGCATGGCTTCGTTAACGTCAGTCTCAGACAATTTTCCTCTGCCGCGCAACTTTTTAAATGTCTGTTGCAGTTTATCAGCTAAGCCTTCAAAAACCACTTTAGTCCTCCTCTTCCCGGTTAATCAACGCCTGCAACATTTCCCGTGCAAGCTTGATTGGAGGTAATTGGCGCTCCGCTTCGGGCAGGCTGTCAATAAGACCATACACCTTACCAATGGTTTCTTGTTCCTGCTGATGACGCTCAACCAATCCCAGTTTTCGTTCATAGTCTTCTAATATTAGTTCAGCTCGGCGCAAAATATCATGTACGGCCTGACGCGATACCTCATACACCATGGCAATTTCACCAAGCGAATCGTCGTTCAAATAGTGCATTTCCAGACACTGCTGTTGCTTTTCCGTTAACAGCGCACCGTAGAAGTCATATAATGTCCCGATGCGTAGCACTTTATCCAGCATAGCTACCACCTTCCACTGACAAGGAAAAACACTTGACACTATAGATTATAATGGTTATTTGTAACTGTGTCAAGTAATTTTACTTGTCAGCATCAAAACATTAAAACAGATTAGTTTTTGCTAAACAAAGCTTCAGCAAATTCCGCTGGATCAAACGGACGTAAATCGTCAGCCCCTTCACCGACACCAATCCATTTCACCGGCAACCCTAAATCCGCTTTAATTGCGACCACTACGCCACCTTTTGCGGTTCCGTCCAGCTTGGTCAGCACCACCCCAGTAACATTAACTGCTTCTTTAAACAGTTTCGCCTGACTAATCGCATTTTGCCCAGTTGTAGCATCAAGCACTAACAGCACTTCATGTGGTGCCTCGGGAATTTCACGGGAAATAACTCGGTGAATTTTTTTTAACTCTTCCATTAAGTTAGATTTAGTATGTATCCGTCCAGCAGTATCAATAATCAAAATATCTGCTTTCCGAGCTTTAGCGGCCTGAACGGCATCATAAGCAACTGCCGCCGGATCGGAACCTTCACTTTGACAGATTACGTCAACATCAATCCGTTGGCCCCAGATTTCCAATTGATCAATCGCCGCCGCCCGGAAAGTATCTCCGGCCGCTAAGAGTACTTTATTGCCTTGGTCATGGTAGTAGTGGCCAAGTTTACCAATGGTAGTGGTTTTACCAACACCATTAACCCCCACCACCACAATAACCGTTGGCCCTTCGGTGGCTCTGGCCAACGGCACCATACCTTCATTAAGTATTTTACCAATCCGCACCGCTAAAAACGGTCTTAACTCTTCCGGGCTGTTTATTTTTTTTGCCTTAATCGCGCCCCGGATATCTTCAATCAGCTGCATGGTGGTATGAACGCCAACATCAGCCATCAATAGTACTGCCTCTAGTTCTTCTAAAAATTCTTCATCAATGGTAGCATACCCAGTAATAAGCTGTTCAATTTTTTCCGTAAATCCTTTACGGGTTTTACTCAACCCATCTTTTAAGCGATCAAAAAATCCCATTAACCTACCTCCACAATCTTAGCCAGCCCTGTCCATAAATTTAACCGATACTAGCTTTGAAATACCTGATTCTTCCATAGTTATGCCATGCATAACATCTGCAGCCTCCATCGTACCTTTACGATGGGTGACAATAATAAATTGGGTACCTTGAGAAAAGTCGCGCAAAAAGTCGCTGAACCGCTGAACATTTGCTTCATCCAACGCCGCATCAACTTCATCCAAAACGCAGAACGGCGTCGGACGGTAAGTCAAAAACGCAAATAGCAGGGCAATTACTGTCATCGCCCGTTCACCGCCGGAGAGCAGCGATAAATTTTGCAGTTTTTTTCCTGGAGGCTGCACAATAATCTCAATACCGCTATTTAACAAATCATCGGGCTCACTTAACACCAGTTCCGCTTTGCCGCCAGCAAACAACCTGACAAACAGTTCACTAAAATGAGTATTTATCTGTTTAAATGCCTCGTTGAACTGCTTGGACATCGTATCATCTATATCTTTGATGATTGTCGCTAGATATTCTTTGGCTTCCATCAAATCTTGATACTGGGTTAGCAAAAATTCATAGCGTTCCTTAAGGCGAGTAAACTCCTCAATCGCCGCTGGATTTACTGGGCCAAGGAGAGCAATCTCATGTTCCAGTTTAGTGATATTATCGGCAAGCACCTCTGGTTCTTCTTCCCGATATAACGATTTGGCCTCTTCAAGGCTCAAGGCATGGCTATCCTGAAATTGTTCCATGCAATAATTTATCTCATAGCCAACTTTCGCATCAAGCAGTTCAATTTCATGGGCGCGACTTTGAATCGTACTATATTTGCGCCGCAGTTCTTTTACTTCACTCTCTAATTTTTGCTGTCCGGCCAAAACTTCAAACTTAGCTACAATATTTAAATCGCGCTCCGCTACTTGCAGTTTATTCCGAGCTACCGCTTCTTCTCGATCAGCAGCAATTATCGCCATTTCAGCCTTAGCCTTGGAAATATCGTTTTGAATCCGCTGGGTCTCACTCACATTCACATCAAGCTGGCGTTTAAGGCGTCCCTCGATCTGACGGTACTGTTCACAGTTTTCCTTTATAGCAGAAACCTCTTGGTTTAAAGCCGACAATCTAACCTTACTGTCAGTCAACAGCGTATTAATGCTGTCCCGTGAAGCATAAAGCCGCTTTAGTTCGTCCTGCCAGTCCCCCAGTTGGCGTTTATGCAGAACATCACGATTTTCCAACAGCACAATCTTGGCCTCAGCCTGAGTTATTTTATCGTTATACGCCTCCCCCTCATTTACACAGCTGGTACGCTCGCGGTCAACCGTGTTTACCGACATTCTTAACCGATTTATATCAGCGGCAATTTTTTCAACACGCCCCACTAGTTCAGCCTGTTTCAGTTCATGAGTCCGGCGTAAATCTACCGCCTGACTGATCCGTGCTTCGTGAACCGTTATTTTGCCCCGAAATTTTTCTGCTTCCTGGCGCGACTGGTTGCGTTTAGTCTCCAGTTCTGCCAACTGGGCCTTAAGATTATCGATTTCATTGCCGCGGCTAAGAAAACTAGACTCACGCCGGCCAGTACTGCCGCCGGTAATACTACCGCCAGGGCTGATAATTTCACCTTCCAGCGTAACTAAGCGCACCCCAAAGGACTGCTGTTTAGCAATTTTCAACGCTGAGTCAATATCCTTAGCAATAACCGTGCGCGCCAATAGATATTCGACAACCGGACGATAACGTTCTTCACAGTGCACCAACTCTGCGGCAATCCCCAATGCTCCCGGTAAGCGGGCAGCCTTAAGTTCTGCCTCACGTGGCCGATTTACTCGTATGGTATTAAGCGGCAAAAAGGTAGCTCTACCTAGATTTTGGCTCTTTAACAATTGGATTGCCGCTTTGGCACAGCTATCGCTTTCAACAATAATATGCTGAAGCGCCCCGCCTAGGGCTGTTTCTACCGCAACGACATATTCACTAGGTACATTAAGAATTTCTGCGACTGCCCCGCACACTTCACTCCGCCAGGGTGCAGTACTTTTCAGCACGCTTTTGACCCCCCGGCCAAAGCCCTCGTATTCTTGTTGCATGTTCGACAATATCTTAAACCGTGAGCCCAATTCTCCAATTTGTCCCGTCTGGCGGCCTTCTACTGTCAGTATTTTATTAAGCGTTTGTTCATCCTGCTGCTTTGTTTCATTAATTTCCCGAATACGAGTATTATTCGCCGCTAGCTCTTGTTCGAGCGCAGTTTTTTCCCCGAAAGCTTTTTGCTGGAGCTCCTCTGTTTGGTTAAGCTGACTAACAAATCCCTGCAATTCCTGCTCAAGCTGCCGCTGGCGCTGACGCATAGTCTCTAGATCTCGTTCCAAGGTACGCAAGGTATTCTTATTAGTAACCAATTCCTGCATGTGCTCAAAGGTCTGATCCTTCGCGGTATCAATCTTAGTTTCCACGTTAAGAATCGAAGCCTGTACTTCGCAAAACTGCCCTTCACTCGATGCTTGCAAGACCCTAGCTTCCTTGGCCTGCTGTTCCTTTTCTTTAAGAGCCTGTTCTCGAGCTGCTAAGCGGTTAGCATTTTCTTCACCTTCCTCGCTAAGGCGGCTTTTCTCACCTTCCAGGCGGTCACAATTCTTTTGTTCTTGCTCGATACGTTCGCCAAGAACTGCCGCTTTACCGTCCATTCTCTCCATTTCAGTGACATTTGTATTAATCGCAGCTTCAATGGTCTTAATGGTCTCGTCCAAGGTAATAAGCTGATCAGTCTGCCGTTCCTTATCGGTTTCGACAACTGCCAGCCGGGCGGAAACATTCACTTCTTCGTCAGCTAATGCTGCTTTCTCCAAAATAACTGATTCTTTATTTTTTTCAGCCCGATTAAGTTTATCCAACAGCAAGGTTACCTGGCAAGCAGTTAATTCCCCTGCTAATTCATTATATCTAGTTGTCCTGGCCGCACTTTCTTCTAACGGTTCCAATTGACTCTCTATTTCGGTTGTAATATCCAAAACCCGGTTAAGATTATTCTCGGTATCCGTCAACTTGCGCACCGCATCTTTTTTACGGTTTTTATATTTAATAATGCCCGCCGCTTCTTCAAACAGCACCCGGCGTTCATCAGCTTTACTATTTAAAACTTCATCAACCTTATTCTGACTAATAACCGTCATCGAATCGCGCCCTAAACCGGCCTCCAGCAGCAAATCATGAATATCTTTCAGCCGACAAGCAGCTTTATTAATATAGTACTCACTATCTCCCGATCTAAAAACCCTTCTGGTAATCGTCACCTCATTAAACTCAAGCGGCAACATTCCATCGCTATTATCAAAGACTAAGGTAACCTCAGCTACTCCCAGGGGTCGGCGTTTTACACTGCCGGCAAAAATCACATCTTCCATCTTAGCCCCGCGCAGATTGCGAATATTCTGTTCACCCAATACCCAGCGCACGGCATCCGAAATATTGCTCTTCCCGCTGCCGTTAGGTCCAACAATCGCAGTAATACCAGGTTTAAACTCAAATTCGGTTTTCTCTGCAAATGATTTAAAACCGTAGGCTTCCAGCTTTCGCAACAGCAAGTAACCACCCCGCCTTTTTATCGTTACCAATCACCAAGATTTTACCACATCGCCTAAACTATGCACAACAATAAAAAATAAACTGCTCCCCTTAGGATAATTCCGAAATTGGTAGTTATCCTAAAGGGCGCAGCTTATATGTCACAGGATATCAATATTTTTCACGCCAGTGTCAAAAACTACATAGTAGTTAAATGATTGCGGAATGCTACTTTATAATCGTGCAAACATCCCCGGTTTTAGCCAATGAGGCATTAGCTTCATCGGTGTCAAGATGGCATTCTAATTTAGACGTATTGGTTACCCGTACATGTACCTGATCAAAAATCAAGCTACGGCTAGCGTCACCAACCCGTATTTGGACAAAATCATGATCTTTTACATCATATTGTGCCGCATCTTCTGGCAACATGTGAATATGGCGGCGAGCCACGATAACACCGTTATGTAGCGTTACCTTACCTTTTGGTCCAACAACAGTAATCCCAGCCGAACCTTCTAAGTCGCCGGAATCTTTTACTGGAGCTTTTACTCCTAATTTCGCAGCATCAGTAAGCGAAACTTCTATCTGGGTTTGTCCCCGGACTGGTCCAAGTACCCGAACGCGGGGAAATGACCCTTTTTCGCCTTCTAAGCTAATAAATTCATTCGAAGCAAACTGTCCAGGCTGGGTCAGTGGTTTAAAATGAGTTAATTCATAACCTTCACCAAAAAGAGTATTCAGATCTTCTTTGCTCAAATGAATGTGACGAGCGGAAATTCCCACTGGAATTGGTGGTTTAGACATAATAACTAATCAACTCCCTTTACTATTATTGCTACATATAATTTAAGAAACAACACTGGCGTGTGTATCTATCGCTGTTAGTGGTAAACCGCAACGTGCTGGCGGGGAGCCGAAATAACTCAAACTATTTACCAAGCCATTTAGTTATTCGCTCAACCGCTAATTGCAGTCTTTCTTCCGGTTGAACTAAGGCTATTCGCACATAACCTTCACCGCAGCCCCCAAAACCAAGGCCTGGAATAACGACAACTCCGGCATTTTTGATAAGGTCAGCTGTAAAATCAAACGAGAGCTGCTTAGTCGGCACCGGAGCCCAAATATACATTGACGCTTTTGGGCATGGCACTTTCCAGCCGGCAGCGCTCAGACCATTAACGAGAATATCACGCCGGCGTTGATATAACGCCGCTGTTTGGCGAACACAATCATCAGGACCGGTCAACGCAGCGATTGCCGCCTTTTGGACCGGGTAAAAAATACCATAATCAAAGTTCGATTTTATTCGCCCCAATACTTCAATCGCCTTAGCATTACCTACGACAAATGCCACCCGGCAACCTGCCATACTGTAGGTTTTGGAGAGCGAATGAAACTCAATCGCTACCTCCTTAGCTCCAGGCACACTAAGAAAGCTGTCAGGCCGGTAATCGTCAAATACCAACTCACTATATGCAAAATCATGACACACTAAAATCCGGTGGCGAGTAGCGAAGTCAACGACTTTATGAAAAAATTCGCTGGGCGCAGTGGCCGCCAACGGGTTATTGGGATAGTTCAAAATCATCATTTTAGCGCGTTTCAGAATATCAAGCGGAATCGCTTCAAGGTCCGGCAAATAATTATTCGCCGCGGTTAATGGCATCCGATATATTTCTGCATCGGCCGCCATCGGTCCGGCACTAAAAATTGGATAACCAGGGTCAGGCACCAACACAACATCCCCGGGATTAACCAGGCATAACGCAATATGCGCCAGCCCATCCTGTGACCCCATTAACGAATGAATTTCGGTTTCCGGGTCAAGGGCAACGCCAAACTTGCGTTTATACCACGCCCCCACGGCCACCAAAAACTCCGGCCCACCTTTCGACAAAGCGTAACCATAGTTTGCGGTATCTTCAACTGCGGCCTTCAGGGCTTCGATAATATGTGGCGCTGGCGCGAGATCAGGACTGCCAATACTGAGAGTAATAACATCATCTTGGCCATCAGCTACTGCTTGTTTACGAAGAGCCTCAACTTGACTGAAAATAGCTGCAGTCATTCCCCTCATTCTAGTTGCTTCTTCTATCATCGATTCACCTCGATAAACATTTGCATAATACAGCTTATCTCGTGTTTTATTATAGCACTATCATCCTGATATTTCACCTGTATAATTTATCATCCTGTTTTATCCATAAATCCCGCAAACAATTGTAAATACTAACTTTGTGCCTAAAATAACAGTTAAGGTGAAAAAGATTATATTTTCAGATAAAGTTCAAGGTTGTTGAATTCAGCTTTTCGCCGGTTTCTTTCCATACCTTCATTTTGATGGAGCGAGACAAATATCTCGCTCCATCAAAATGAAATTTTTAGATCTTCGCCTTATATTTTAAACTTGCTGACTGCTTGGGTTAGTTCTTCAGCCATTCTGGCCAGTGCCTGTCTTGAAGCCGCGATTTCTTCCAGCGCCGCCGTTTGTTCCTCAGTAGTCGCAGATACTGTCTGAGCTTGGCTTGCCATCTCTTTACTAACGGCATCAATTTTCTACCTGCTGGCTGCCTTCGGCCATATGCTGGACCACTGCGGAAACATCATGAATCTGACTAGCTACAACATTGACGGATTTAAATATCTCCTTGAAGGCATTCCGGCACCGTTTACGACCTCGCCCCCAACTTGAACTTTCTTCGTTCCATCATTAATTGCGACCATGGCGTTATCGATGTCATTTTGAATTTCAGTTATTAATGCCGCAATTTTCTTAGCTGCTCCATCCGACCGCTCGGCTAATTTACGGACCTCATCGGTCACAACCACGAAGCCTCATCCCTGTTCTCCCGCCGGCCGCTTCAATGGCAGCATTAAGGGCCAATAAGTTGTCCTGTCCAACAATACCAGCAATTATATCAATGATCTGGCCAATTTCTTTAGATCGCTCGCCAAATGCAACATATCGAGACTATCAGTGAAGAACGAATAACGGTGGTCTCGCTATGTTGCATTTGGCTTACCGCTTTTTCCACGGTCTTACTGCCTTCTTGGGCGGTTTGAACTTGAAGCGATTTGCTGAATTCCCGCCGACATTTGCGACACCTTACCAGTAGTACCGTCTACAGCTTTAAGCTGCTTTTCTGCAGCAATAACCATGGCCACCTGATCGGCAACTCCCATGACCTGGCCAATTATTTATTGTTATATCATTCATCGAAGTCTAATTGCAATATATTATTGGCATTGTTATCATTTCAAAAAATATCTGTAAAAGTATCAATAATTTCAAAGGATAGTATGGTAAATTATATAAAATAGGGTACTGATATATTTATACAGCAAGCTCTCACTTAATAGTGAACAGGTAATTATATAAAGCGAGGACATCTTTTTGATTTTACTGAATGAACGATTAAAAACTAATCACGGTTACATTTGTCTTATAGCATCACAAATCGTATCCAATCTTGGCGATTGGTTAGATTTTTTAGCTCTAATATCTTTATTAGGTTTACAATGGCGTGTGACTCCTTTGCAAATGATGATTTGTATGATGTCTATGACAATCCCGGCCATTATATTGGGACCTTTTTTTGGGGTATTGGTTGATCGACTAGACCGAAAACAATGTATGATTTATTCAGATCTGATTCGCGCAATTATAATTATTGGAATTATTTTTTCAACGCAATTGTGGAATCTATATGTACTTTTATTTTTTAAGAGTACATTCTCAGCTATTTTCTTTGCTGCCAAGAATGGAAAATTAAAGGAAGTAGTATCAGATACTGATATGTCACAGGCAATTACAGTAAGCAGTATGATTGAAAATTTTACAAAGATTATTGGGCCGTTTATTAGCGGAATAATTTTGGTATATTTAGGAACCTTAGCTGCCTTTTATGTTGACGCTATTAGTTTTTTATTGTCGGCACTCCTGTTATTAGCCGTTCCTAAATCTAATCGTCAACATAATTTTGATCATAAAGAAACCATACCTAGCTTCTTGTGTCAGTTCAAGGATGGCGTTCTATATATTAGTAACTCAAAACTTCTTTTATTCGGTTGCTTAACAATTAGTTTTGTAATGTTTATTATGCAAATTATTGATACTCAATTAGTAATTTTTTTGCGCGATATAACTAATTTACCATCAGATCTTATTGGTAATTGTATGGGGGCAAGCGGGGTAGGCATGTTAGTTATGTCATGGTATTTAAATGTACAATCCAGCGACATTAATCAACGTATATCCTTGCTTCAAGGAACTATAATATTGGCAGTATCTATTCTAGCATTAGTAGAGATAAGGGCAATAAGTACTAATTTATGGTTGCTCTATTTATTTCCATTTTTTTTAGCCGGATTGGCGATGACTCAGATTATAGTCCCTTTTCAAATTGTCCTGCAAAAGGAAACGCCTAATATATTAATTGGAAGAGTTAACACTACCTTTAATAGTACAATCAGTTTAGCAAGTACCATGGGAATTTTTTTAGGTGGAGTATTCGTCAATCAATTCGGATCGTATATCATTTTTTTACTAGCTGGTTATTCCCTACTTGTTTTTGGATTAATCATATATATTATTACACGTAACTCTAGCCAAGGATAATTTCAAAGTTTTTTTTCTCCGAACAATTGTTTTGAAAGTTACATATCGAAATAACTAAAGCCTGACAAATTCGTCAGACTTTAGTTATTTCGATATCAATTTATCCTTTAGACCGGTAATTGATCCAAACCTTCAAATTGCATATTATAATATTTTGCATACAATCCATTTTGAGACAAAAGTTTTTCGTGATTTCCCCGTTCCTGAATACCGTTATGATTAATGACGATTATCTCATCGGCATTGCGAATGGTACTAAGCCGATGTGCCACTACTATAGTCGTCCGGTTTTTCGAAAGACGTTCCAACGAGGCTTGGATATAGCGTTCACTTTCGTTATCCAACGCCGAAGTAGCTTCATCTAAAATCAGGATACTGGGGTTTTTTAGAAATACACGGGCAATCGCCAGCCGTTGTTTCTGTCCGCCAGAAAGGCGTGTCCCCCGCTCTCCTACGTAACTGTCATAACCATCAGCAAGGCTTATGATAAAATCATGGATATTTGCGTTTTTCGCGGCCTCAATAATTTCCTCATCCGAAGCTTTGGGCTTACCATAGGCAATGTTTTCCCGTATAGTACCGGCAAACATATATACATCCTGCTGAACAATACCGATAGCACTACGCAGCGATTTTAACGTGACATCACGCACATCTTGGCCGTCGATCAGAATCGCCCCGCCGCTTACATCATAAAACCTTGGCAAAAGGGAGCAAAGGGTAGTTTTACCGCCGCCGGATGGTCCAACCAGGGCCACGGTTTTCCCGGCGTCAATGGAAATATTCACGCCATCGAGCACGTCGGAGTCTTGATTGTACTGAAAAGTAACATCCCGATAAACAATATGACCTTTAACATTTGTCAGTTCCAGTGCGTCCGATTTTTCTACAATTTCCGGTGTTATATTGACAACTTCCATAAACCGCTTAAACCCGGAATAGCCTTTCTGAAACTGTTCCGTAAAATTAATCAATACATCAATTGGATTCATAAAAATTCCGATATACAGCGCATATACCGCGAGATCATAAACCTCTAAGGTGCCGTTGGCAATAAAATAACCGCCGCTGACCAGCACTGCCGTATACAATAAGCCCTGAAAAAAACCATTTCCGGCCTGAAAGCTCCCCATGAGTTGATAACTGCTTACCTTTGAGGCCAAAAACTGCAAATTGCTACTAGAAAATTTTTCCCGTTCCAAAGCTTCGTTAGCAAAAGACTTAACTACTCTAATCCCAGAAAGACTGTCCTGAACCCGGGAATTTACTCCCGCAATCTTTTTCCGATTATCCATAAAAACTACTTTCATTTTCTTGTTTTTATAGATACTGAATAAAATCATAACTAGCGTAACCAGAAACAGAATTACCGTCATTTTCACATTAATAAACAACAATAGACCAAACGAGCCGATTATTTTTAAGGTACAAATAAAAATATTTTCCGGTCCATGATGAGCTAACTCGGAAATATCAAATAAATCGGATACCAGCTTCGACATCATTTCACCAGTATTGTTTCGATCATAATAAGAAAATGAAAGCCGCTGATAGTGTTCAAAAAGATCCTGCCGCATATCACTTTCCATCCGTGCCCCCATAATGTGTCCCCATGTAGTAATAAAATACTGACAGGCGTAACGCACTATATAGAGCCCCAGCATCCCGGCAGCAATCATGCCCAATACCTGGATAATTTCTACCCCGCTCCGGCTGAATACACCATGAGTAAGAAAATAAAGAATCTGAGGAAAAGTGATATCCACCAGCGAAACAACCGCGGCACAGATTAGATCAATAATAAACAACCACCGATAGGGCTTATAATATTGGAAGAATTTTACCCAAATAGCCATCCTAACCTCCGTTTAACTAGAACAAATAAGTTCAAAAATTTAGCCATAACTAACCCAGCACCGCCATATTTTTCAATAGACCTATCTTAACACATTCCACCATTTGGCGCAAAGTTAAGACCGCACGCTTAGCGGTCGGCTTGTTCTACCCCTATAATGGGTGATTAATGGCACGTACCTCAAGGTACACGCCGGTTTCGCCAGGTGCATAAGCTGTTACTCGTCACCCTTAAAATGGTCTTTATAGATTTAATCTGCTACCATGTCTTCTTGTACCTGATTTTTTATATATTCTTGTATCACTTTTTTATTTCGTCCTACTGTATCCACATAATATCCGCGACACCAAAAATGTCTGCTCCCATATTTGTACATCAGATTTGAATGTCTCTCGAATAAAATTAGGCTACTTTTTCCTTTTAGAAAACCACCAAAGCTAGACACTGATAGCTTTGGTGGTATTGATACCAACATATGTATATGGTCTATACATGCATTAGCCTCCAGAATTTCTACCCCTTTCCACTTGCATAATTCCCGTAATATCTTTCCGATTTCAACTTTTAATTTCCCGTAAATTTCCCTTCTTCGGTATTTTGGTGAAAAAACAATGTGATATTTGCAGTTCCATTTCGTGTGTGCTAGACTGTTGTTGTCCATTCGGACACGACCTCCTTTGTGCCCTATAAATTGGCTGGCGAAACCAATTTTATAGTAGCACAATTCGAGGTCGTTTTTTCTTCACTGACCGCTAAAGTTCTTCCCCTCTCACTAGCATAGCTGGTGGTTCTTTACAACACAAAAAACCACTCATAAAATGAGTGGTTTTCTAACTGGCGGCTACCTATCCTCCCAGGCCGTTTCCAACCAAGTACTTTCGGCGTATACGGGCTTAACTACTGTGTTCGGTATGGGAACAGGTGGAACCCCGTAGCTATCGTCACCAGATTAAGAGGTGTGCATCCGTAAAGGTATGCTCCCTCAAAACTGCACATCAGCTTTAGTGAAGTTACTTGCACATTTCATTGGATTAGAACTCAAATCGTTACCTTTTACTGTAGGTAACGCATCGCTTACGCTCTGCGTAAGCGACTCACTCGAATTTTTTTGCGCTTTAGCGCTTAAAATTCGGTTCGCTGCTTAAGTCAAGCCCTCGGCCTATTAGTACCAGTCAGCTGAAGATATTACTATCCTTACACATCTGGCCTATCTACCTT